>OLOR01001460.1_pt1 | contig 21563 bp, 21 predicted proteins | sample 1672521 | NCBI WGS metagenome assembly OLOR01 (sample SAMEA3136695, study PRJEB25190) | human gut metagenome | biome: human gut; feature: human-associated habitat; material: faeces | place: Austria | collected 2013
GTGGGGCCCTTATAGGGCCTGTTCAAACCACCGGTTCAACCGGTGGTTTTGATTTATGCGTCGGCTTGCTTTTGATTTGCAATAGAAGTATAATGTGAAAGACTAAATAATCGTGGAGTGACAAATGAAAAACAATTCCAATATAGTACTTATAGGCTTTATGGGCGCGGGGAAAAGCACAGTCGGAGCGGCGCTGGCAAAGTGTTTGAATAGAGAATGTGTAGAGACTGACGCACTCATAGAGCAATCTGAGGGCATGAGCATCTCTGAGATATTCGAGAAAAAGGGCGAGGGATACTTCCGCGAGTGCGAGACTAAGCTGGCAAAGGATATAGCAGATAGCGGAAGAGTGGTATCGTGCGGGGGAGGTATGCCTATGCGCAGTGAGAATGTGGAATACCTCAAACGAGGGGGAGTGATAGTTCTGCTCGATGCTGCTCCGGGAACTATACTCGAGCGTGTAAAAGACGATGACAACAGACCTTTGCTGAGAGGCAAGAAGAACGCCGAAGCGATCAAAGAACTTATGGACGCGCGTATGCCGAAATATATTGCCGCGGCGGATATTACTGTAAAAACGGATGGAAAAAGCGCAGAGGAAATCTGTTTTGAGATATTAGACAATCTGAGATTGCAAAAATGAATTTCTGGTTTTGAAAAATGCAAATACAGCATATGCTTAGTTTCATTAACGCAAGTCAAACCTGCGATATGGCTTTCATGTATTTTTTTATATGAGGCTCGGCTGACGCATAGCTATCTCCGTAAATAAACGGTTTGAAGATATTTAAATGGTTTTAATAACGCTTTTTTTCTCCGAAAAGGCTGCGAATAACGCGCAATTACAAAATTCATAAAAATCTCCTGTGAAGGAAATGCAAGCGCTTGCAAAGCATTAATTGCAGATTTAATTTTATTTTTTTTCATTTTTGACCGTTTGCCTATTGAAATTTTTTGTAAATTGTATTATATTAGTAGCAATGAATTTCGAGTTTAGAGACCTCGGAGTTATCTAGGAGGGAATATTTATGGAACTATCATCAGTCGCGTTAGGAATATCACCGTCAATGACACTCAAAATCGATGCACTCGCTAAAGAAATGAGAAGCGAAGGCGCAGATGTTATAGGATTCGGAGCGGGCGAGCCGGATTTTGATACTCCCCGCTATATTAAAGATGCTGCTATAGCGGCTATTAACGCAGGCAAGACTAAATATACCCCCGCAGCAGGCCTCCCAGAGTTGAGACAGGCGATTTGTGACAGATATGAGAGAAAATACGGATTAGTTTACAGTCCTGATCAAATCGCTGTTGCATCCGGTGCGAAGCATTCTCTGTTTAACATATTTCAAGTTATGCTCAACCGGAGTGAAGAGGTAATCATAATTGCACCCTATTGGCTTACATATCCCGAACAGGTTCGTATGGCGGATGGTGTGCCGGTAGTTGTAAATACTAAATTTGAAGACGGCTTCCAGCCCGATATAAAGGATATAGAAAACGCTATTACTCAGAGGACGCGCGCTATAATCGTAAACAGTCCGTCAAACCCCACGGGCTGTGTGTACAGCAAAGAGGTCCTCGAAGGAATAGCTCAGCTGGCAAAGAAGCACGATTTGTATATAATTTCTGACGAAATATACGATGAATTGGTATATGTGGACGGCATAAGCAGCATTGCTCAGATTCCCGGCATGAAGGAACGTACCATAGTCGTAAACGGACTGTCTAAGAGCCACGCGATGACAGGCTGGCGTTTGGGCTATGCCATAATGCCCAAAGATATGGCTAAAGTTATGACTGCTTATCAAAGTCAGTCTACATCCAGCCCCAGCACGATAACGCAGTATGCAGGAATTGCGGCTCTCAGTGACGTTGAAAATTCCGACAAATCTATAGCGGAAATGCTGAAGGTCTATGACCGCAGAGCTGAATTGATGACAAATATGATAAATGCCATTCCCGGCATATCTATGAACAGACCGGAAGGCGCCTTTTATGGATTTGTATGTATTAAGGGCGTTCTGGGAAAATACTATAAGGGAAGAAGGATTGACAACTCTCTCGATTTCTCAGAATGTTTGCTTCAGGCTAACAATGTCGCAGTAGTTCCGGGATGTGCGTTCGGTGTTATGGAATATATGCGTCTTTCGTTTGCAATTTCGGATGAGAACATTAAGCGTGGAATAGAGCGCATAGGCGAGTTTGTCGCTGAGCTGACGGACTGAGCGCCTGAGCTTTAAGGCAGAGTTTGAATTTAAAACAGGGATACGCTTATGCGGCGTATCCTTTTTTCTGTAAAATGATGACGCAGAGAAGCAATGTAAAAATGTATAATCGTTTGAATACGAATAAGATCGTGCAATTTTAAACAATCTGATTATGCAAAATTATATTGATATATGTGTGATTTTCTGTTATACTGTACTGAACATGCAGTTACAAGTTCTTATAGGCGCGAAAAACGTCTGAGAATTTGAATATTGCCATAGAAAGGACAAAGCGAAATGAATCTCAAAAAAGAAATACTGGATATTCTAGTAAAAGACGCCAAACTATCCAACGAAAACATCGCCGCGATGACCGGCACAACGGCAGCGGCAGTAGAGGCCGCCATCGCCGAGATGGAGGCGGACAAGACTATCCTGCGCTATGCCGCTATGGTCAACACAGAAAAAGACGAAAACGCATGGGCTGAGGCTTTTATCGAGCTGAAAGTTGCGCCGCAGAAGGAATTCGGATATGAGGATATCGCACGCAGAATATACATGTTCCATGAAGTTCAGGATATGTATCTTATGAGCGGCAGCTCCGATCTCACAATCCGCGTAACAGCTCCCACGATGAAAGAAATTTTTAAATTCGTTTGGGAAAAGGTCGCTGTACTCGATGGAGTGACTAACACAGAAACACGCTTCGTAATGCGCAAGTATAAGCAGTACGGCGAGGTTCTCGTTGAAAGCGAGAAAGAGAACAGATTGGTGGTGACACCGTGAGTATGCAGAATTTTGTAGCTAAACATATAGATGCAGTTCCGCCGTCAGGTATCAGAAAGTTCTTCGATATAGCAAGTACGATGAAGGATGCTATATCTCTTGGCGTTGGTGAGCCCGATTTTATAACTCCCTGGAATGTTCGCGAAGCGGCGATAACGAGCCTGGAGAAAGGACATACGCATTATACCTCCAACCATGGAATGCCCGAGCTGCGTGAAGTTGTGGATGAGTATCTTGCTGAGAGATATAATACGCATTATAGTATAGACCAGACGATGATAACAGTAGGCGCGAGCGAGGCTCTGGATTTGGCATTCCGCGCCATAATTGATCCGGGCGATGAGATACTCGTTCCGGCTCCCAGTTACGTATCTTATCAGCCGGGCGTTGCGTTCGCAGGCGGAGTTCCTGTGGCTATGGACACTTTGGAGGAGAATAATTTTGCTCTTACTCCCGAGAATATCGAAAGCGCAATAACGCCCAAAACAAAGGCGATAGTAATGCCTTACCCCAACAATCCGACAGGTGCTATAATGACAAAAGAGCAGCTCGAGGAGGTTAGAAAGGTAGTAGAAAAGCACAACCTGCTTGTGATTGCGGACGAGATATATTCTGAGCTGACCTATGGAAGCCGACATGTATCCATCGCGGAAGGTTTTGAAGAACGTACCGTTCTCATTAACGGATTCTCCAAAGCATTCGCTATGACGGGCTGGCGTTTGGGGTATGCCTGCGGTCCTAAGGCGATAATAGACGCCATGGTAAAAATACATCAGTACTCCATGCTCTGCGCTCCTATAATGAGCCAGTATGCAGGTCTGGAAGCTTTGAAATATGAGATGAGCACCGGATACCGTCAGATAGGAGAGATGGTATCGAGCTATAATAAGCGCCGCATGTTCATACTTGATGGAATGCGCGAGGCAGGGCTTACATGCTTCGAACCCAAGGGTGCGTTCTATCTTTTCCCGAATATTACGTCTACAGGTCTGAGCAGTGAAGAATTCTGTGAGAAGCTGCTCGCAGCTAAGAAAATAGCATGCGTACCGGGCAGTGCTTTCGGCGAGGCCGGCGAAGGCTATATCCGCTGCTCTTATGCGTCGTCTATGACGAACATAATGGAAGCGGTAAAACGTATTGGCGAATTTATTCAAGAATTGAAATAAAGCATTAGTAGTGATCTTCTTTGAGCGTGCCGAAAGGCGCGCTCATTTTATAGCACAGAGTATTTAAAAAAATATTTAGGAGAGCATATGTTTAATATAGTATTGGTGGAACCGGAGATACCTCAGAATACCGGAAATATAGCGCGGACCTGCGCGGTGACGGGGGCGTCGCTGCATCTCATAGAGCCGCTGGGCTTCAGTTTAGATGAAAAACATTTAAAGCGCGCGGGCTTGGATTATTGGGATAAGCTTAATATTTCAATATATAAAGATTTATATGACTTTTACAACAAAAACCCAAATGCGGAATGCTATTATTTCTCAACCAAAGCGGAAAAGAAATACACTGATGTAGCTTATCCGGACGGAGCGTTTCTTTTTTTCGGAAAAGAGACTAAAGGGCTGCCGGAATCAATAATCTATGGCAATCCGGAAAGAGCGGTACGTATTCCCATGGGAAACGGTCTGAGATCTTTGAATCTGTCGAACAGCGTGGCTATAGCAGTATATGAAGCTCTTCGTCAGAAAGATTTTGCGAATCTTATTTAAAAATTAGCTGCAAATTTCACGTCTATGACAAAAAAACAGTTGTACTGCCGTCAATATTGAGTATAATAATATGAGGACGGGCTTTTTTCAGCCTTTCTGATGTCATTTCCTGCTTAAAAACTTTAATATGGAATTTAAATTTGAAGGAGAACGGTATGAAGAAGACTATAAAGGACGTAGTTGTGGACTCAAAGCGCGTGCTCGTGCGCGTAGATTTCAACGTGCCTCTGGGTGAAGGCGGCGACGTCGCGGATGAGACGAGAATCGTAGCAGCGCTTCCTACTATACAATATCTGATAGATCACAACGCCAAGGTTGTGCTGTGTTCTCATCTTGGCAGACCGAAAGGCGAGGTAAAACCGGAATTTTCTCTCGCTCCCGTAGCTAAGCGTCTGGCGCGTATGATAAACACAGATCTTAGCTTTGTTTCCGAATGCGTAGGCCCCGAGGTGGAAAAAGCGGTAAACGATCTGAAGGATGGAGAAGTAATTCTGCTCGAAAATCTGCGCTTCCATAATGAAGAAACGAAAAACGATCCTGAGTTCGCTAAGAAGCTTGCAGCTCTTTGTGATATATATGTAAACGATGCGTTCGGCACAGCTCATCGTGCTCACGCTTCTACAGAAGGCATTACACATTATGTGGACGAATGCGTAGCGGGATTCCTGATGGAGAAGGAAATTGCATTCCTCGGAGATGCGCTGGAGAATCCGGCGCGGCCCTTTGTGACTGTGCTCGGAGGCGCGAAGATTGCTGATAAGATACCTGTTATTGAAAATCTATTCAATAAAGTTGATTGCCTGATAATAGGAGGAGGAATGGCAAACACCTTCCTGGCGGCTCAAGGGTTCAAGCTCGGCAAGTCTCTTGTAGATAAAGACAGCATAGAGCTTGCGAATCAGCTAATGGATAAAGCTCGCCTGACGGGCGTAAAAATGATGTTCCCGAGCGACTGCGTAGCGGCTAAGGAAATAAGTATGGATGCAAAAACCAAGCTGCTCCCCATCGAGGATATCCCCGAAGATATGATGAGTCTGGATATCGGCGTTGCGACACAGATGGTTTTCGCAAATGAGCTTATGGGAGCTAAGACAATAATTTGGAACGGACCTATGGGCGTGGCTGAGTATCCGCAGTTTGCAGGCGGCACGAAGGCTATCGCAGAGGCTATGAGTCAGGCGCAGGCGATGACCATTGTAGGCGGCGGCGATACGGCGTCCGCGGTCAAAAAGCTGGGCTTCGGCGACAAGATGACGCATATTTCTACAGGCGGCGGCGCTTCGCTTGAATTCCTCGAAGGCAAGAAGCTCCCCGGTGTGGAAGCTTTAAACGACAAATAAGAGGTGTCTTATATGCGTAAACCTCTTATTGCTGGAAACTGGAAAATGAACAAAACGCCGTCTGAGACAGAGAAGCTGCTCAGCGAGCTGAAAGCTATTCCTTTGAATTCAAGCGTTGACATAGTGGTATGCCCTCCCGCAATTTGCATTCCGGCAGCGGCAGAGGTTATTAAAAATACTCCTATTAATCTCGGGGCGCAAAATGTTCACTATGAAAACAGCGGTGCGTTTACCGGTGAGATTTCCGCGGATATGCTTAAAGAAGCGGGCGTAAGCTATGCTATCGTAGGACACAGTGAGCGCAGGCAATATTTCGCAGAAACGGACGAAACAGTAGCGAAACGGGCCTTTGCAGCTTTAAGCTCGGGAATTACTCCGATAATATGCGTTGGTGAAACGCTGGAGCAGCGCGAGCAGGGAAATACAAACAATGTCGTTACGTCTCAGATTCTAACGGCGCTGGAGCCTTTTTCTGCCGAGCAGCTTCCGGAGATAGTGGTGGCGTATGAGCCGATCTGGGCTATAGGTACAGGAAAGACGGCGACTGCTGAGCAGGCCAATGAGACAATCGGCGTTATACGCAGTGCGATAAGAGAAAAGTACGGCGATGCAGCCGATTCGGTGCGCATACTTTACGGAGGCAGCATGAATGCAAAAAATGCAGCCGAACTTAGAAGCATGAGCGAAATAGACGGAGGTCTAATCGGCGGAGCAAGCTTGAAAGCGAAAGATTTCGCAGAGATAATCAACTGTAAATAGAAACAAGAGGGCGATGGACGTGTTTCGTCGCCCTTAACTTTAAAAATACGGTAAATCTGACAATGGCTCTGTTTGTAAAGGAGAAGAATATGAAAAAAGATTTCACCGCTCTTATAATAATGGACGGTTTCGGGGAGCGTGCGGAGAAGGAGGGCAACGCTATAGCGATTGCTGGTACTCCGAGAATAGATGCGTTTAAAAGTGCATATCCTCATACTCTAATCGGCGCGTCCGGTCTGAGCGTAGGTCTGCCTGACGGACAGATGGGCAATTCGGAAGTCGGTCATACGAATATCGGCGCGGGGAGAATTGTATATCAGGAACTAACTCTAATTTCTAAAAAAATAGAAGACGGCGTGTTTTTTAAAAATGAAGAGCTGTTAGCCGCAATGAATAATGCCAAAGGCGGAGCTCTGCATCTTATGGGCTTGCTTTCGGACGGAGGAGTTCACAGCCACATAGACCATCTTATCGCGCTGATACGCATGGCCGCTCAGGAGGGAGTAAAAAACGTATATGTTCATTGCTTTATGGATGGCAGAGATACGCCGCCCACGAGCGGAAAAGGCTATATAGAGCAGCTGGAGCAGCAGATGAACGCAATAGGCACGGGTGAGATAGCTACTGTATCCGGTAGATACTATGCTATGGACAGAGATAACCGCTGGGAGAGAGTTGAAAAGGCGTATCGCTGCATAGCTCTCGGAGAGGGCAACACGGCGGGCAGCGCCGTCGAGGCTATGCAGGCTTCTTACGACGCAGATATTACGGATGAGTTTGTAATCCCTACGGTTATAATGGAAGACGGAGAACCGACTGCCAAAATCAAGAGCGGAGATTCTATTGTGTTCTTCAATTTCAGACCTGATAGAGCGAGAGAATTGACGAGAGTGTTTACGTCTGAGGAATTTGATGGCTTTGAGCGAAAATATTTTCCTGTTCATTACGTCTGCATGACGCAGTATGACGCCACGTTTGAGAATGTGAGCGTTGCGTTTAAGCCGCAGTCATTGAGCAATACGTTTGGAGAATATATAAGCAGTCTCGGATTGAAACAGTTTAGAATTGCTGAAACAGAGAAATATGCTCATGTTACGTTTTTCTTTAACGGCGGAGTAGAGCAGCCATACGAAGGTGAGGATAGATTTTTGATTCCCTCTCCAAAAGTAGCAACCTATGACCTCAAGCCGGAGATGAGCGCGTATGAGGTTACGGAAAAAGCAGTAAAAGAGATCGAAAGCGGAGACTACGACGTCATGATCTTGAATTTTGCAAACTCTGACATGGTAGGTCATACGGGAGTTATGGATGCGGCGGTGAAAGCGGTCCGCGTTGTGGATGAATGCGTAGGTAAGGTGGTGGACGCCGTTCTGCGGGTGAATGGACAAGCGATAGTGACGGCTGATCACGGAAACTCAGACATGATGATAGATCCGGCGACGCATGAACCTTTCACTGCGCATACGACAAATCCCGTTCCGGTCATAATCATAGGTGAAAAAACAAAAGAAAAAACTCTTCGTTCCGGTGGGGTTTTGGCAGATCTTGCGCCTACGATGCTGGATCTCATGGGTCTGCCCAAGCCGGAAGAAATGACGGGAAGCTCTCTGCTGGTTTGATATCGAAATATCATGAATTAATATATGTCGTGGTTGAAACGCGGGGAGCTATGTGATATAATCTAAATATAACAAGAGGATAGTTTAACAGCTAATAATCCGCCTCTTTAGGCAAAACTATGAATAAGTGAGGAAATAAGTCAATGATTGAGTTAATTTATGGTAAGAAGGGCAGTGGCAAAACCAAAAGACTTCTGGACATGGTAAACGCAGAGGTAGAAACAGCGAAAGGCGACGTAGTTTTTATCGACGATGATAAACGCTATATGTATGACGTTAAGCGCGAGATTCGTTTTGTAGATACCAGCGAATACGGCATTGAAGGCGTTGACAGACTGTACGGTCTTATTTGCGGTATGCTGGCGCAGAACTTCGATATCACTGCGATTTATATTGACGCTTTCCTGAAAATCATAGGAAAGAAGCCGGAAGAGTTGGAAGAATTCATGGACGGCATTAAAAAGCTTCACAAGGACACAGGCTGCAAGTTTATCTTCATTGTCAGCGCGGACGAAAAAGAGGCTCCCGCTTTCCTGAAAGAATATATTGTCTAGTTTAGTTAGACCACAAAATACGAGATGCCCGCCAAAGAGCTTGCTCTTCGGCGGGCATTTTGTGCATAAATACTCTTGACACAATACTAAGTTAATGCTATATTTGATAGTAGTATAAATGACAAGTAAATATTTAAAGAGCACGATGTGTTCTTAACATTAAACTTAGTTGAAATGGAGAGAGAAACATGGCTAAGAAATTTGGACGTATTTTACTTCCTGTCGTTCTTTTGATGTCCGCGGTTGCAGTATTCTCGTCCTGCTCGGGCGGCTCTGCGTCTGTTTCGCCGAGCGAAAGCGATAATGCGGCAAACCAGACCTCGGAGAATGCGTCATCCGACAGCGAGACAGAGGTTCAGGTTTTCATAGCGGCGAGTCTTGAAAACGCTTTTCAGGAGATAATACCGCTTTATAATGAAAGCAATCCCAATGTTAAGATAACATACAATGCGGATAGCTCCGGAACGCTTCTGACTCAGATTCAGGAGGGCTACGCCTGCGATATTTTCTTTTCAGCGGCGACGGCTCAGGTAGATACGCTGGAAAGCGAAAATCTTGCGATAGAAGGCACGCGCGTAGATATGCTGGCTAACAAAGTTTGCCTAATAACCGCTAAGAACAGCGGGACAAAGGTAACGGGAATGGCAAATCTAAAAGATGCCGAGAATATGGCTCTGGCAGACGGAAGTGTGCCTGTAGGAAAATATACTCGAAAAGCTCTGATGGAGCTGGGCTATATCGAAAAGACAGAAGATGCGGCGAGCATAACGACACAGCAGATATCCGACGCTCTCGGAATTGAGATAAACGAATGCGGAAACGTATCTAAAGTTAAGGAGGCCGTGAAGGAAGGCGCTAATGAAGTCGGAACAGTCTACTATTCAGATGCTTATTCAGTAAAAGACGATGTAGACATAATCGAAGAGCTGGATACTTCCGTAACGGGAGATATTATATATCCGATGATTCGTGTGCAAAATAAAGAAGCCACCGATGAGGTTACGGCCGCTGCCGATGATTTCTACGCTTTCCTTCAGACGGATGAAGTAAAAGCTATATTTGAGAAGTATATGTTCATTGTTAATAAATGATAAATAAACTACGTACGCTCTGCGCCGCTCTGTGATTCAGAGGCGGCGCTTTTCAGCCTAAAGAGAGAACATTAGAGGAAAAAATATGTGGGATGTAATTCAAAATTTGGACTGGAGCCCTTTGTGGATAACTCTTAAAACAGGTATAGTGGCGACTGTAGTTTGCTTTTTTCTCGGGCTTTGGGCTGCGGCGAGAGTCCATCGTGCGAGACCGAAGGTACGCGCCGTTGTGGATGGAGTGCTCACGCTTCCAATGGTTTTGCCGCCGACTGTTGCAGGGTTCTTTTTGCTGCTGCTTTTTTCTCTGCGCAGACCGTTCGGAGCGTTTTTATATGATGCGTTTGATTTTAAAGTTGTGCAGACATGGCTGGGCTGTGTTATAGCAGCGTCCGTAATTTCTTTTCCGTTGATGTATCGCAATGCCAGAGCCGCTCTGGAGCAGGTTCCGTCTGATTTGCTGGATGCAGGCAGAACACTCGGCATGAGTGAAATGCGTATATTCTGGAAAATAACAGTGCCGTGCGCCGCTCCGGGAATAGCTTCGGGAACTATACTTACATTTGCAAGAGCGATAGGCGAATATGGAGCAACATCAATGCTCGCGGGGAATATAGCCGGGAAAACCGGAACTATATCTCAAAAAATTGCTCAGGTAATACAGAACGGCGATTATATGACGGCGGGAATATGGGTTATAATTGTAATAATTATAGCTCTGGTTGTCATCATAGCCATGAATTTAATCACGGGCAGAGAGAGGAAAAAGTGACATGCTGGAGGTATGTATAAAAAAGAAGCTGCGGAGCTTCGATTTGAATGTGAACTTTACAGCAGGGGAGGAAACTATGGCTCTTTTGGGAGCTTCGGGCAGCGGAAAGAGCATGACGCTGAAATGTATCGCGGGGATAGAGAGACCTGATAGCGGAAAAATTGTGCTGAACGGGAGAGTTCTGTTTGATTCGGAAAGGCGTATAAATTTGTCTCCGCAAAAGCGCAAGGTGGGATATCTGTTTCAACAGTATGCTCTGTTTCCGAATATGACCGTGCTGCAAAATATAGCAGAAGGCGTCAGAAAAGGAAATAAAAAAGAACGGGAGCGGACAGCATCGGAGCAGATAGAGAGGCTGGGGCTATCCGGGCTGGAGAATGCAAAACCGGCGCGGCTTTCCGGAGGTCAGCAGCAAAGGGTTGCTCTGGCGCGTATACTCGTGAGCGAACCTGAGCTTTTGCTGCTGGACGAGCCTCTTTCTGCGTTGGATGATATGATGAGATGGCAGGTTGAGCTGAATTTGGCGCAAACATTAGAAAAATATAGAAAAACTACGATTTTTGTATCGCACAGCAGAGATGAGGTATACAGACTTTGCGAATTTGCATGTGTAATATCGGACGGAGTAATGATGCCAAAGATTAATGTTAAGCGTCTTTTCGATTCCCCCAAGACTCGAGTAGAATGCGAGCTTTCGGGATGCAAGAATTTCTCACGAATGAGCGCAGTGGATGAGACTCACATTTTAGCTGAGGACTGGGGGATGACGTTTGCTGTAGAATGCAGCAGATGCGAGTGCAGCTACGTAGGCGTCCGTTCTCATTATATTCTGCCTGCGGAGGAACCGGGAGAGAACACATTCCTGCTGGAGATAACTCGAGTGGTAGAAGATGTTTTTTCTGTTGTTCTGCTGGCGAAAGCCGGAGAAAACACGGCGGAGCTGCGGATAGAATTGCCCAAAGACAAAAAATACACCGTCGGAGAGCGCAAACTATTTAAAATTGATGCAAAATATGTTCTCCAGCTTATATAATGCCATAAAAAGCCGCGGGAAAATGTGCATTGACAGAGCTAATGTGCTATAATACAATATGACTTAACGATAATTACGCAGGAGGATATACATGCGATTGGTTAGTACGCAAAGCGCGGCGACAAGCGTTTCGCCGCTCGAAGCGGGTTTGAAAGGAATAGCGGAGGACGGCGGATTGTTCGTGCCGGAATTTTTTCCGAGTATAGACGAGAATCAGATGAAAAATCTGATAGGAAAAACATACCCCGAGGTAGCGGCGTATGTTCTGGCGTGTTATTTTGATATAAGAGAAGAAGTCTTGCTCGACATCACTATGGACGCATACGCGAGTTTTGACGACAAAAAGGTTGTGCCTATGGTAAAGCTGGGTGCGAATGAATATGTTATGGAGCTTTTCCACGGTCCGACGCTGGCGTTCAAAGACATGGCGCTTCAGGTTTTGCCCAGGCTTATGACAGAGGCTATACGCAGTCAGCAGTCTGATAAAAATGTATTTATACTTACGGCGACTTCAGGAGATACGGGAAAAGCAGCTCTGGAGGGCTTCGCGGGTGTGGATAATACTCGAATAGCGGTATTCTATCCCGAAGGCGGAGTTTCTGATATGCAAAGATTGCAGATGACCACCACGAAAGGCGATAATACAGACGTAATAGCTGTTCGGGGAAATTTTGATGATGCTCAGACAGGCGTTAAAAAGCTGTTTGCAGATAAAGATTTTAATAAGCGCATGGCAGATAAGGGATATGTGCTTTCGTCAGCCAACTCAATTAATTTCGGCAGACTTGCTCCGCAGATAGCATATTATTTCTTTGGGTACTTGCAGCTCGTCGCGTCAGGTGTGATAAAGATGGGCGGAAAGATAAACGTAACAGTTCCGACAGGCAATTTCGGAAATATACTCGCGGCCTATTATGCGAAGCGCATGGGTCTGCCTATCAACAAACTCATCTGTGCTTCCAATAAAAATAATGTTCTGACGGACTTCTTCGATTCCGGAAGATATGTAGTGACGAACAGAACCTTCTTCCGCACTATGTCTCCTTCTATGGACATTCTGATATCAAGCAATCTGGAGCGTCTCCTGTTTGAACTCATGGGCAGAGATTCCATGAAAGTAGCTGAAACGATGAAAAGACTGAAATTCAGCGGCGAGTATGTAATAGATATGTCTATGGTAAACGAAATGAAGGAAGAGTTCTATGCGGATTTCTGTGACGATCAGCGTACCTCTCGGACTATAAGAACCGTATTTGATCGTTATAAATATCTTATGGACCCGCATACTGCTGTGGCTCAGTGCGTATATGAGAATTACGTGAATGTCTCGAAAGACGAGACGCCTACTCTTCTGGTCTCTACGGCAAGTCCGTATAAGTTTGTACAGGATGTTCTGGAGGCTCTGACGGGCAGGAGAGAGGAAGATCCTTTTGCCGCAGCCAGAAAGGTCTCCGAAATATCAAAAACTTCCATGCCTGCTCAGATTGCAGAGTTGGAAAATGCAGAGATTGTTCATAAGTCCGTAGTAGACAAAGAAAATATGGGTAAGGCTGTAGAAGCCATAGCAGGGGGCGAAGAGATTTGAGTGAAAATAAAGATAAAAAAGTAATATTCAGCGGTATTCAGCCTTCGGGAAATCTGACGCTGGGGAACTATCTCGGCGCGCTGAAAAACTGGGTTACGCTGCAAAAGGAATACAACTGCTACTATTGCGTAGTGGATATGCATGCGATAACAGTTCGGCAGGAGCCGGCCGAGCTTCGCAAACGCTGCCTGGATCTCATGAGCATAATGCTCGCGGCGGGCGTAGATCCTAAGCAGAATACTTTGTATGTGCAGTCTCATGTCAGCGCTCATGCGGAGCTGGCTTGGGTACTGAACTGCTTTACCTATATGGGAGAGCTGAACCGTATGACGCAGTTTAAAGAAAAGGCTGCGCGTCATGCAGACAACCTGAATGCAGGTCTGTATACGTACCCTGTGCTTATGGCGGCGGATATTCTGCTGTATCGGGCTGATCTCGTTCCGGTCGGCGAGGATCAAAGACAGCACTTGGAGATAACACGCGATATAGCTGCCAGATTCAACAATATATACGGAGATGTTTTTGTAATTCCGGATGCGTATATCCCAAAAGCAGGCGCGCGCATAATGAGTCTGCAAGAGCCTGAAAAGAAGATGAGCAAATCAGACCCTAATGAAAATGCGTTTATTGCGATACTCGACGATCCGGATACTATCCGACGTAAGCTGAAGCGCGCGGTCACAGATTCTCAAACAGAGATACGCCTCAGCGAGGATAAGCCGGGGGTGAGCAATTTGCTTTCAATTTATGCTGCCGTCACGGGTCAGACTCCGGAGCAGGCGGAAGCATACTTCGCAGGCAAAAACTACGGAACGCTCAAGAGTGAAGTGGCGGATGCAGTGGTTGCTGAGCTTGAGCCGCTTCAGAAGAGATACAAAGAGATACGGGCTGACAAAGCGTACCTCAACGAAGTGATATCCGAGGGCAGTGAGAAGGCTGCTCGGACGGCGTTCAAAACTCTGGCAAAGGTTCAGCGCAAGGTGGGCTTCGGAGCGAAAAAACTGTAAGCATATATATTAAGATAAAGTGTGAAAAAGCGCTCTGAGATATTATATCAGAGCGCTTTTTGAAATTTGCAGCTATTTTAAAATCCCAGATCCTCATCGACGAGTATAAGCTTGATACGCCCCGGGTGTCGACTGTATCGAGTGACTAAAAATTGACAGCATATGGTGTCGGGGGATTTACAGTCGAAGCATGCTCCTGTTTTTTTACATGGGGTCTCTATGTCGAAACGCTGAGCGTTAATGGGCGCGGCCTCGTTTCTCGCGCGGCTCAGCGCGTCCTTCGCAGAGTGGACGACTTTGTTTATTCCTGCGATTATTATTACATGAGCGGGACCGAATGCAATCGCTGCTATTCTGTTTCCTATGCCGTCGATGTTGACGATTATGCCGTCTTCGCTGATGGCGTTGCAGCTTGTCAGGAAATAATCGCAGGAGAATATATCGCGCATCAGCTTTTCTTTTATTTCGGGAGAAGCCGCGGCGTCTCTGTTTATTTCGATGTAATTGCCTTGTATCACAGCGTCTTTTAATCCGATTTCATCTATAGTCATAGAACCGCCCCAGCCTACAGAGCTGCCCTCGGGGATCATGGAGAGAGCGAGGCTTCGCGCCTCATCCTTGCCTTCGGCGTAAAACGCTTCGATGTTTCTGTCTTTGAGTTCCTTTATCAGCTTTTGTGCAAGCATTGAGTTTCTTTTGACTCTGTTTTCGTTCATTATTATCATCTCCTTGGGTTGATATAGTCGAAAATTCTTAGAATAAAGGTATATATGCGCATACTACTGCCAATACGACAGAAGGTAAAAGATTTGCAACCTTGATTTTTTTATCCCATATGAGATTCAGACCGACGCAGAATATCAGTACAGAGCCAACTAAAGAGAGATTGTTTAAGGCTGCGTCCGTCATGATGGGCTCTATGAATGCGGAAAGAAGAGTAATCGCTCCTTGAAAAATAAAAACAGGTATTGCGGAGAACATACAGCCCTTGCCTTTGGACGCGGTCATTATCAATATTATTATAAAGTCTATCATGGCTTTAGCTGCAAGTATTGAGGGATCTCCGTATATTCCGTCTCGTATAGCCCCGACTATAGCCATAGCGCCTATGCAGACTGTGAGAGATGCTGTTACGAAAGCGTCTACAAAGCTAAGGTCTCCTTCGCTTTTAGATATGCGTTTCAGCCATTCTCCGAATCGCTGCATGCCGTATTCGATATTTATTATTTCTCCTATAATAGAGCCGAGTGCAACGCTGACTATGAGTATCATGCTTCCGCTGCTTACGAGACCGTCGGCGCCCAAGGTCAGCATTTTTTCCATGGCTCCGCCGATACCGATAAATAGTATACAAACGCCTGTAGCGCGCATGAGAGTATCCTGATAGCGCTGTTTCATCTTTTTTCCGAACAGCATTCCGCATATTCCGCCGAGCAGAATGCCGACGGCGTTTATAATAGTTCCGAGACCGGGCATAAAAAGGCTAGCTCCGTTTTTTGTATAAAATTAAAAAGTTTAAATACTAAGACGCGCGGTATTAGTATGCTTATTGTTTGACAACTAATCATAGTTAAATGTTCAATATTACTTTCGTAATTATATCACAGAATTATATCACAAAACAAAGTCCAACGCTATGCTTGCATGTTTTTGTCATTAAAAAGCACTCCGCCCGGAAAGCGGAGTGCATATATTTCTTAAAATAGCATTTTAGAGATTAGCTTTGCCGTTGCAGCCGAGTACGTTGACAATCTTGTGCTTTACCATAGCTTTTATAGCTTCTCTGGCGGGGGAGAGATATTGTCTCGGGTCGAAATCTGCCGGATGCTCAGCGAGGTATTTGCGGATTGTAGCGGTCATGGCGAGACGAAGGTCAGAGTCGATGTTGATTTTGCATACCGCGCTCTTAGCGGCCTGACGCAGGAGATTTTCGGGCACGCCTTTTGCACCGGGCATATTCCCGCCGAATTCATTTATCATATCGACAAATTCGGGGATAACGGAAGAAGCGCCGTGCAACACGATGGGGAACTCAGGCAGCTTTTTGACTATCTCATCGAGAATGTCAAATCTCAGCTTAGCTTCGCCTTTAAACTTGTAAGCGCCGTGGCTTGTTCCTATCGCGATAGCGAGGGAGTCTACGCCTGTGCTCTCTACGAATTCTATGACTTCGCTCGGCCGAGTATAGGATGCGTCCTCAGAATCTACTTTAACGTCGTCCTCTACGCCGGCGAGTCTGCCCAGCTCACCTTCGACTACGACGCCGTGGTCGTGAGCATATTCTACTACGCGCTTTGTCAGCTCGATATTTTCTTTAAAGGGTAAATGGGAACCGTCTATCATTACGGATGTGAAGCCGCCGTCTACGCAGCTTCTGCAGGTTTCAAAGGAATCGCCGTGGTCGAGATGCAGGCAGATGGGAAGACCTGTTTCTTCTATCGCAGCTTCCACGAGCTTGCGCAGATATGTGGGGTTAGCGTATTTTCTCGCGCCTTTGGATACCTGCAGGATGAGCGGAGCGTTTTCTTCCTTCGCGGCCTCAGTGATACCCTGTATGATTTCCATGTTGTTTACATTGAAAGCACCTATGGCATATCCGCCGTGGTATGCTTCCTTAAACATTTTAGTAGATGTGACTAATGGCATTGTCGTACCTCCTTGTTAAAATAGCATATGACTTTACCAAACTTTGCTGTACTTTAATTGTGACGTTATTTTGCGCTCACGTCAAGTGTTTTTATGCAAATATTTTGCCTTTTGAAGCAAAAAAGGGTATAATAGTTTGAGTATATCAGAGCGGAGAGCAGCATTGCAGGAAGCTAAGACCGGATGCAGCGGCGGACGTGTTCTGACGTCCGTTTTAGGTTTCTCTGTCTCTCAAAGAATGTTAAGGAAAACGGAGGCACTGATGAAAAATCTTATTTCCATAGTAGTGCCCTGCTTTAATGAGCAGGAAGTGCTGCGCCAGACATATGAGCGCCTGCATGCGGTCGATATACCCGGCTGCGACAAGGAGCTGGTGTTTGTGAACGACGGCAGCAGAGATAAGACTTTAGATATACTAAAGCAAATTGCGAGCGAGGATGATGAAGTCCGAGTAATAAGCTTTTCACGAAACTTTGGGCATCAGCCCGCGGTCACAGCGGGTACGGCAGAGGCAAAGGGAGACGCCGTGGTTATCATAGACGCAGATCTGCAGGACCCGCCGGAGCTGATTCCGGATATGGTCGAGCTTTGGCGCAGGGGCTATGATATTGTGTACGGAAAGCGCACCAAGCGTCATGGCGAGACATTCATGAAGAAGTTTACGGCTTGGGGGTATTACCGCTTTTTAGGAATGATGGGCGGAGATTACATCCCGAGAGATACGGGAGACTTCCGTCTTATAGACCGCAAGGTGGCGGATATGCTCGGAGAGATGAAAGAACATAATCGCTTTCTTCGCGGCATGACCGCATGGGCAGGCTTTTCCAGTATTCCTCTGGAATATGTCCGCGATGAGCGTGCGGCAGGCGAGACAAAATACACGCTTAAAAAAATGTTCAAGCTGGCAGGCGACGGGATAACGGCGTTTTCCTCAAAACCTCTGAAGCTCCCGATGATGCTCGGCGCAGTCACATGTATCCTTGCATTAGTATACCTCATTTTGTCCATAATACTCACGGCGACAGGAACTTGGCCTTATATGCACATAATATTTTCGCTTCTTTTCCTGCTCGTCGGCGGATTGTTCGTGTCTTTGGGTATAATGGGCCTGTATATCAGCAGGATATATGACGAAGCGAAGGACAGACCGCATTATATCGTAAGAGAGAGATACGGATTTAAGTAGAAGAAAAAAAGGAGAAAAGCGATGACGGATCCCAGATTAAGGCAGCTCGCAGAAAACCTCGTGAGATATTCGTGCAGGATAGAACCGGGTGAGAAAGTGCTCATAGAAATATTTGACTGTGAGGATATAGTCGCGCAGGAGCTTGTAGCGGCGGTATATCGCGCAGGCGGACAGCCGTTCGTGAACATGATACGTTCCAAGGTTCAGCGCGCATGGCTCATGGAGCTGACTGAAGAGCAGGCTCGCGCTCAGCTCAGATGGGACGAGGCGAGAATGAAAGAGATGGACGCTTACATAGCGTTTCGCGGAAACGACAATGCGAGTGAAAATGCCGACGTGCCCAGAGAGCGCATGAATGTATACCAGACGATATACAGCAATCGTGTGCATTCCGAGATACGCGTTCCCAGGACGAAATGGGTGGTGCTGCGGTATCCCAATTCCGCAATGGCTCAGCAGTCGGGCATGAGCACGGAGTCCTTCGAGGATCTGTACTTTAAAGTTTGTAATTTGGATTATGCTAAAATGTCTCGTGCCATGACTCCTCTGGCAGAGCTTATGAACAGGACGGACAGAGTAAGGCTTGTCGCCCCTGATACGGACATATCTTTTTCTATAAAAGGCATACCCTCTGTGAAATGCGACGGACACAGAAATATCCCGGATGGAGAAGTATACACGGCGCCTGTGCGCACCAGTGTAAACGGAAAAATAAAGTATAATGCCCCGAGTTTTTATCAGGGTTACAAATTTGAAGATGTATCGTTCACGTTCAAGGACGGAAAAATAATCGAAGCGCACGCTAACGACGATAAGCGCATAAACGAAGTGCTGGATACTGATGAAGGAGCGAGATATATCGGAGAGTTTGCATTGGGCGTTAATCCGCATATAAACAAACCTATGGGAGATATACTCTTTGACGAAAAAATCTCAGGTTCGATACATTTTACGCCGGGTAATTGTTACGAGAAAGCATACAACGGAAATAAAAGCGCGATACATTGGGATCTGGTGCTGATAATGACGCCGGAATACGGCGGCGGAGAGATTTACTTCGACGATGTACTTATCCGTAAGGATGGGAGATTCGTGCTCGACGAGCTGAAGGATCTCAATCCGGAAAAATTGAGCTGACAAAAACGCAGCATAAAAAAATAACCTCCTGCAAATGCTAAGCATATCATTACGCAGGAGGATTTTTTATGTCTATAAAAGTTGGGATAAACGGCTTCGGCAGAATAGGACGCATTGTCTTTAGAATTGCTTTTGAACAAAAAGACATGGAGATTGTGGGGATAAACGATCCGTTTCTCGATGCGGCCTATATGAAATATCTGCTGAAATACGACAGTGTTCACGGCAGATACCCTCGAGAGGTTGAAGCTCTGGGAAATGCGCTTGTGGTAGACGGAAAGCGCATAGACGTGTTTTCGGTTAAAGACCCGTCTGCGATACCGTGGGACAACTGCGGTGCAGAATACATAATAGAAGCTTCGGGCGCGTTTACAAAAGCGGAAAAGGCAAGAGCGCATATAGAAGCAGGAGCAAAAAAAGTAGTAATTACGGCTCCCAGCTCTGACAGTCCGATATTTGTTATGGGAGTGAATGAGGAAGCTTATTCTCCGGATATGGACGTGGTCTCGAATGCGTCCTGCACGACTAACTGTCTGGCTCCGTTGGTCAAGGTAGTAAATGATAAATTCGGTATAGAAGAAGCGCTGATGAGTACCGTCCATTCTATGACGGGAAGTCAGAAGGTGGTAGATTCTCCCGCAGGCAGAGATTGGAGAGCAGGCAGGAGCGCGTCGCATAATATTGTTCCCGCGACTACAGGCGCAGCGAGTGCAGTGGCTAGAGTCATTCCTGAGCTGGAAGGCAGGATAACGGGCATGGCGTTTAGAGTTCCTACTCTTGACGTATCTGTTGTGGATTTGACTGCCAGGCTGAAAACTCCGGTTACGATAACGGAGCTGAATGCCGAAATAAAACGTGCAAGTGAGAACGAAATGCGAGGAACTATAGGCTATACTGAGGATAAAGTCGTATCGTCTGATTTTATAGGCGATGCTCAGACGTGCATTTTCGATGCGGCGAGCACGATGCTGCTTGGCGACAGATTCTGCAAGCTGGTCGCATGGTATGACAACGAGTATGGATATTCAAATAAGGTAGTTCAGCTCACAAAGTATATAGCGGAGCAGAAATAATTCGTGCAAACACACCTCGGCGCAGATGTTTTCTTCGTCGGGGCGTTTTTTATTATAAAGGTTTTAGGAGAGGAATGCAGGCTGCACGTAGAAAGCAATGCCGCTGCAACAACACATAATATTAATAAAAAAACGATTATTTTTTTCATATTTTACTCCGCTTAAAAAATATATAGAATTTAATTATATAGATGATGTAATTATATATCTTTAAAAGATTTAAGTCAACAAAAATAGATATTTATAATCCATAAAAAAATAACTTTGCATACTAAAATTATATATAAAAAGAGGAGGAAAATAAATTGGATTATGCAGAGTGGTTTCCTCAACGAGTGATGGAATTGAGAATGCAGAAGGGCGTTTCTGCGAGAGATATGAGCCTTTCTTTAGGTCAGAGCGAGAGCTACATAAATAAAATAGAAAACAGGCGAACCATGCCGTCTATGAATGGATTATTTTACATTTGTGATTATTTTGGAATTACACCGGCAGAGTTTTTTGATATCGACTCTATGGCGCCGTCAAAGACGTCAGAGCTGACAAATGCAATCAGAAAACTGACTCCGCGGCAGACGGAGCATATAATGCTTATAGTCAAAGATCTCACAGAAAAGTGAGGTCTTTTTTGTTTCAAACAAGTGTGAAAGATGTGCAAAACAAATATGATAAATGCATATAAAATGAACAAAGTATGAATAAAGTGGAAACGCAATGTTACAGAATGCATTTGTAACAACAGTTCATATTTTGTTTACAACAGCTGTTTTTTGCCTTTAAACCGGGAAAAATCGGCGTTCGCATCTGTGGGGTTGAGGGCTGGATAGAGCGCATGGAGGTTCACAAAATTCTCTTTTTGCGGTATAATTTATTCCAGTTAATTCATCAAGGTAGATTCCTTGGGAAATGCAACGTTTACTCAACTCAAATAAAGGAGGGTTTTGAAGACTTAATGGATAAGAGACCTGAATCTAATAAGAGAGATTACGGCTACGCCGTTGAAGAGAGAAAGATGAGAATCGCGGAGAATAATTTTGAAAATTACGATGCTCC
>OLOR01001468.1_pt1 | contig 21512 bp, 27 predicted proteins | sample 1672521 | NCBI WGS metagenome assembly OLOR01 (sample SAMEA3136695, study PRJEB25190) | human gut metagenome | biome: human gut; feature: human-associated habitat; material: faeces | place: Austria | collected 2013
GGATACGCGCGGCCCATACTCCGGTGACGTCCGCTGCCTTGAGAGATAGCGTGTATTTTCCCGGTGGAAGCGGGAACTCAAAATCCTGCCAAAAAGCGTGGGTTGTTGACGACGCTGTTACCGTAGAGGTGAGCTTTACACCGCCGGAAATCGGCGCTGCGCTGCACTTCCCGGGGGAATACCATCTGTCGACCGTGTAGCCGGAGGTGTATTCAGCCTGCCCGCGCTGATTTATACGGAAATCCGGATTTATCAGCAGGTTCGGATTGCTGTAATTCACCGCGTTCCACGCTGCCTTTTCAGTGGCGGTAACGTGGATATCCGCGTTCCCTGCATGAGCCTCAATGGCGGCTCTGGCTACGCTGTCAGCACCCGAGCCGCCGAAATATGCTGACGTCTTAAAAGGGCATGCGGTGTAATCGCTCCCGATGAGCTGCACCGAGCCGGTGCCCATAAGGTACACCGTACCGTTCGCGCCGTAAACGCCAACGGACTGCCCCGCAGGTATGCTGACCGTGCCGTCAGCTCCCGCAGATATGCCCGGAGCTCCGGAAGCGTACACGGTAGCCGTGCCGTCGTTGCGCAGCCAGGCGTTTGTCCCACCCGAGTAATCCGCCCTGATTTCCGCGCCCGAAAGCGCTATCGTCTTTGATGTCATGATTTATCCCTCCAAAAGTACCTTTTTGCCGTTGTAATAAAGCCCATCTGCCTTTGCCTCAAGCTTTCTGCCTGTATCATCGGTCGTGCTGTATATAGCCCATCCTTCGTTTGTTGCTTCAAATCTATACGTAATGTTTTTGCTGTTAACGAAAGAAAGTCCGGATGGTCTAAGATAAAACTTGCCCCTTTGGTAGACCCACAGTCGTGTAGTATTATCCACCTCAATCATTATGCTTTTTTCACCTTGGTTATCGAGAATAATCATGTTGCTACCGGAACTAAGCTCTACAAGCTGCTTGGGGTAGTCTGATGAAATAGTCAGATGCGACGCGTTAGTCCCGCTCAGCATAAAGCCATTACTAGCGCGCTGAAGAAACGCCCACCATTCGCCGTTCTGAAACATACACAACCCTTGTCCGTCCTGCACCGCGGCATACGAGGTTTGGGTCGGGGACACAAGCTTTTCAGCAGTTCCTCCTGACTGACTGAGCTGCTTCCTCAGCTCGTCTATCTGCTTTTCTGTCTGGGATTTGGGCTGCGTGCGCATAACGGGCGCTTCATCGGATTGTTCCGCGACATCGCTTTCCAGCGAAAGCGTAGCTATTGCGCTGGTTCCGTCCGCGGCATCGGAGTATTCATCAGCATTCGCACAATATATCGTTCCTCCATTGCGGTACTTCCACGTTACCTGTGTGGCCACGCTGATTATCTGCCCGATGTCGATAGTTCCTCCGGAAAATGCCAATACGTCTAGCGGCTCTATTGCCGGGTCTGGAACGCCGCTTGCCTTGACATAGCGAGTAGGGTAGCTGCGATTGTTAAGATAGCTTTGATTTATCGCCGCCTGCTGTTCGGCGGAAAGCGACTGCACGACAGGGTTTTTCGGCAAGTTCAAAGCGCCTTCCTTGATATGCGGGGCGTCAGTTCCAGTCCAGGTTTTGACCCTGCTGTACAGCTTCACATTTTCGCCCTCATACGATTGCAGATATGCAAGGTAAGTGCGTGTGTCGCTATATTCTATAGTGGTGCGCTCTTTGCCGGTTATAAGGCGGTCATAATTATCGCCGCCCTCGTATTTGTACTGCTTTAACTGAACCAGCCCGCGATAATCGGCAAATGCACAGCAATTCACGGTCTGTGCTATCCACATCACGCCGTCCCAGCAGGACTGAATGCTTTCCGCTGAAAAATCGGGCGTGATATCCGCATTGGGGAGTGCGTTGAAGTCGCTTTCCGAAATTGCCACGCCGACATTACAGCGGTTGCAGAAATATGTGAGTGCCGCGTAAAAGCTGGTCGTTGGCGGCGACCCTTTGTCAACGGCAAGTCTGCTGAGCGTGTCGTGCGCGGTAAGGCTCACCATGTTCTGCTTTCGGGCAGCCTCTCCGCCGTCAACATAGAACGGCGGCAGCGGGACGTCTTCCCATGTTTCGGATCCGTCGTCCGCAGTAGCGGTGACAATGCCGTATTTAAGACTGATAACCGCTCCACCGAAATCATGATCGTATGCCTTGGCGTCGCGTATTTTTATCCGCATTTCCGCAGAGTTCACCGTGCCGATGTCGAACTTGGAGGAACTGCTCACTTTACGTGTGACGGTCAGGGACTTCTGCACGATTATACTGTCGTCAACAGGGATTATGGTTCCGTCTTTCAGCCTTATACCGCCGGTGATACGGTCTTCGCGGACGGGGGCGCGTATTGCTTCTATGTACTTTTCAGAAACTGGGTACATTTTCCCTCCTTAATACTCGATGAAGCTGCATTCGAAATCAAAGATACATTCGTCGTAAGTGCTCCGCTGCAAGACAAGCTTGGGCTGCCTTGTTGCCTGCGGATATCCGGTGAACGTTATCTGCTTTCTTGTGAGCAGGTCGTAGTATGTTACCTCAAGCGTTGTGTCGTCTATCATGTTCAGCAGCTTTGACAGGTCTTTTGCTTTCAGCCGCCATTTATATTTTGGCGCGTGATGCTTTCTGCGGATAACCGTTCTGTGAAGATATCCGGCTTCGTCACGCACGCTGTCGTCGCTGTCGAAATCGCTGTCTACTACTGTCCATTCGCGCGGGGTGGGCGCTTCAACGCCGTTTATTTTGAGCCATGATAATTTCTCTATATCAGCCATGTTTCACCGCCTTGATTCCACTATGTCAACGGCGGCAAACAGAAAAAGCCGCCTGTCATTTCGACAAACGGCTCTGTGGCTCTCTATCCATTATAGCATGGATTTGCGGCTTTGTAACTGTATTCTTTTCGGTATATCAATTTATATATGGCTATATATAAATTAAGAATGTGGCTTTTTTATTAATTTGTGTTATAATAACATAAAGGGAAATAATATAAACAAAGGAGGAGTGCTTTATGTATAGCGTAGCTGAGATAGCTTCAACAATATGTTCTCGCTATCAAGAAAAATATGGCAAGAAGATTGATGAAATGAAGCTCCACAAGCTGCTTTATTTCGTTCAGCGGGAATCCTTTATCCAAACAGGAGTGCCACTTTTTAACGAAGAATTTGAAGCTTGGAAATTCGGGCCTGTTATGACGGAAATAAGATGGCGTTACAAAGTTAACCATTTCCCTCAATGCCATATTGATGGCGTTACAGAGAAAATAATCGACAAGGTTTTCGACATCTATTCGAAAACTAAATCTTGGAGCCTTAGCATGATGTCACATGAAGAAACATCTTGGAAAAACGCTCGCATTGGAGTTCCAGAGGGAGAAAACGGAAGTAATAAAATGTCTACGGATGATATTAAAGTCGATGCAGAACGTGTCAAGAAATTAAGGTGCAGCGAATGACATTTTATGAATTTGTCCTCAATCTGGAGTGCCGCAGAGTGCACCAAGGCGAAGAAAAACTGTTAAACCAATTGCAGGATTTTGCGTGCGGAGATCGTGATGATTTCCGCACTGCTGTTTCAGAGCAGATGTTGGACAGGCTCAAGCGCTACATAATCGGTGAGGTTGATAAAATTGACTTTCACGATTTATATTATGTCGTTCTCTATAAAAGCACTGTTTTAGCGTTCTTTTCATTGCAAACGGGGCAAGTATTTAATAAAGACGGGTTAAACCCACAAGATGTTGCAAAACTTAATTTTTTGGCTGATAAGTCCCAAAACGATGTTGGAGACGTTGACCCTCAGACATTTCAAGCGATGGTTCAAGACGGAGATTTTGATTTTGATAGCCAAGATGATATGGCAGTGGCGTATGTCTTGGCAAGGCTTCAAGAAATAAACAAACTCCAAAAAGAGGAAAAGCAAAGGCACTTATATGTCACCTCGACATATCCGTGCATTGAACTGGTGAATTTTTGCAAAAACTACGAAGCAGATGAGATTTGGAAAAGCTATGGAGCTAAATCAACGGTAGGTGCAGCTATATTTTGGATGAAAATAGTTCCTATAATTGAGAATGTTTGCGAAATAATTGGTTGCGAATATGTTTCGCTTTTTGCGGCTGACAAATCCACTCCAGGCGAAAAAGAGAAACTTGTCGCATATTATAGCGGTGTTTTGGGCTTTCAACAACCGGAAAATTTGAATGCAATAAAACCACGGTATGATTGGGAATGCGTATTTTTGTGCCAGAAAATAAAAAATCTTATAGAAGGTAAAAATAGATTTATCAGTCTATGTTTCGATGTCAGCGATGATGATGTATAAGTTTTGCGCCCTGCTTTTGCCGGGCGCTTTTTTATTCAGTATTTTCATGCAGAAAAGCACCCCGCGTTGTGCGAGGTGCTGATTTTGTTAAATCACTTTATCGTTCTGCCCTATTGTTATCAAAGGTATAGAAACGTGTCCCATCGCTCGGCATACTGCTTCAAGGTTCTGCTTGGTAGTGCTAGGGAACATGCAATTCTCACTCTCCAGTTCTTTCTTAAATTTAAGCCTTAAATCATTAAGGATTTCAAGCGCAGCGATGTATTCTGCGGCAGTAAAAGCCTTTCTGGGCTGAATTGCAGGTTCTTCCTGCTTCTGCTCCAGAAGTTTTTCCTGCTTCTGTTCCAGTATGGGGATATCCGCCGTCAGCCCGAAGTACTTCAGCATACACTCGCAGCCCTTACGCGTGATAATGTAAAGGTCTGCAATGCACCTCGGTACGCTCGGATTTTCAGCCTTGAAAGCGCGAAGTTCTGCGTTTTTAAGATGGCGGTAGTGGAAAATATCAAAGTTGGGGTGCTTGTGGAAATACGGATATATCGCTTCCTTTGACATTCCGGTGAAGTGCGCGAAGTCGGCGGCGGTTATCACCGGATTGCCGTGCCATGTCTTGGGGTAGTAGTGGTACTCAGCGGTTTCAAGCGTTAGCTGTTCGGGCTCAAACTGCTCGGTCTTGCTTCTGAAATAGCTGTTCACCAGTTCGCGCTGCACCTGCCATGCGAGGTCGTCTGTGAACGACTTTGCAAGCATAAGGTAGCCGCTTTCAGTAATAAGCACCAGACCGTTCGGAGCGGCTATTCCGTACTCGTTTCTGGCTTCCGACGAATTTCGTCGGAAGTAATCAACGCCCTCTATAAAGCGGTTTCTGTTCTCTCTGAAACTTCTTCCCGCAGTTCCGGGTGCTCTCTTGTGAACTGTGTCAATCTCCTTGAAAGTAACCACGCGCTTACCGTTGTATTCCTTGACAGGGAGCTGCTGATTGTTTATCTTGATTAACTCGCTCATGCTCTCACCCCGCTTGCCGTAGCAGCCATCTTGTCAAGTTCGCTGACAAGCTGCTCGCTTAAATTCGCGATACCCAAAAGCACGTCTGTGTAAATTTTCTCCTGCTTTTCCGGGATAAACTCCGCGCACGCAGCTACCCACGCTATCGTTCCGAGCCTTTCAGCCTTTGCTGATACATTCAGTATCATGTCCTCTGTGATTTTGTTTTCCATAGCAAATTCCTTTCAAATACTTGACAGGAACGCCGTTCTGATGTATAATAGATTTCAGATTGGGCATTCCTGTCCTTTCAAACCGATAAGCTGTTGTGTCGTTGGTAGCGGAGCAACAGCTTATTTTTTTTCTCCGGCAGATATCAGCAGATGAACTCCCTGACGTATCGCTTCGGTTCTGGTTATACCATGCTCTTTGCAATACTGGATTAGCTTTTCGTTTGTTTCTTTGTCAAAACGAACTTTAACATCTACATCAAGTTTCTCATTGCCTATCTTTGGTCTGCCTGTTCTCGGACTCATTTAATCACCTCACTTTTGTGTTCCGTAATTCAATTATATATTTATGTGTTCCAAAAGCCAATCCCTTTCTCAAAATTTGTATAAATATACAAAAACCGCCCTGCGTTTTTGTGCAGGGCGGGGTGAATAGCTAAAGTGCTATTTCAGAAAATGATATTATATGCCACCATTCATTTTTTCCGAAAATGTCCATGTCTAACAAGTCTTTGACAGCCATGGATCCAGATATTTCTTTAGGGTGTTTACCGATAATATTTGACTGTTCGTCAGCTACCACATAAATTTTGCCATTACTCTTGGCTGTTATTTTACTATAACATGTAGCATAGCCTATGTCTTGCCCATCAAGCGCGAGCGATATAGAGGAAAACTCAAATGTGGTTTCAGTTTTGTTGTCAACCTCAAAAATAATGCATTGTTTGTCGGCAAAAGGAAAACTTGCTCCTGTTCCTATCCCACAATAGCTTAACGATATGAACTCATCTTCGTAAACCACAGACGGGGCGGCTTCCGCTGTATCTTGTGCGGCTTCCTCCGTTTTGTCATTATGTTCATAATAATATTTCCAACTTTTAAGGTCGCCATTCTCAGCTTGCAAATCAGCATTGTCACTTTCTAAACGCCTGTTTTCCAATTCTAATTCAATTATGTGAGAATTTAAATCAGAATTTTGTTCTTTAAGCGAATTGTATTCCTCTTGCGAAACCCCAGAGCACCCCGAAAGCAACACACATGTGCATACACATAATGCGAAAATTGTTTTTTTCATTGAAACAACCCCTCCTTGCGTCAAATTGTAACACAAAAGAGGGGTTTTGTCAAGCGTTATCTGCCATTTGACATAGCAAATCTTCTGCCCTGAACTTTCTGAGAAGCACTTTCAATTTCTTCGCCGTCAAGTTCGAACGTGATGTAAGTGTCCCCGGTCGTGAATGTGACATCTTCAAAACTCCGGCTGCTGCTATATGATTCCTTTGCACCCTCCCATGCATAGCCGGGCTTTGCACCGGAAGCCATGCTGGAAGCCATTCCTGCGGCAACATTCTTTATAGCTGTATCAACGTCAGATTCGCCGTCTTCTATACCCTGAGCCAGACCTTCAGTAATATATCCGCCGAGTTCCTCGAAAACAAGGGACGGGGAATGGATTTTCAGCTTGTCCTTGAACGCTTCCATTCCGTTTGCTGCAAGAGTGCTGAGCGCAGCTTCCAGTGTTTCAGACCCAGTGATAACGCCGTTGCTGGTTCCCTCAACGATATAGCCGCCTATTTCCTTATAATAATTCTCATTGCTTTCGTCAAGCTCAGCGGCTTTCAGCGCGTCATACACATCTTTGAACTGACCGTTGTTTTTAAGGTCTTCAATTCTGCTTTCACGATTGGCATTCTTGCTTTTATATGCCAAATCACTCCTGTATTCTGGCGAAAAATACTGTATAACATCATCCGCTAGTAAGGGGTTGGAAGCCAATGCATAATCTTGAAAGCTAGGAATTTGTGCTTCGAATGTTGCTCTCACTTTTTCATCAGCCTGATTCCACGCCGCGCCGACACCAGCCCCTTTCATGAGGTCGATTTTTTCGAGTTCTTTCTTGTACCCCTCGTCAATCAGCTTTGACTGGTCTGAAAACAGCTTTTCGAACGCACCGGTGCCGAATTTCTCGTCATATTCAATGTCAACACCCCAGTTAATCAGAGTATCTTTCCAGTTTTTGAGGTCAGCAGCCTGCTTGTCCCACGCGGACTGAATCGTTGAATATGCTGTGCTGGCTGAACTGGTTATGTCTTCTATCGCCTGCTTTACCTGATTTGCGTCTTCAAAATCAATGCTACCGTTAGTGATGTTTGCAAATGCACGATTCAAGGATTCCTGTTCAGACGTGTGAGTATCTACCGTAGCCATCTTTTTGACGGTTTCGTTGAACTGCGAATAGTCAGCTGCGGTCGCAGTGCCATTGATGATTTTCGCGGAAAGCTCGTCGGCATTCTTTCTCAGTCCAGCGAGAGCGGAATTGCCCATATTTTCTAGCAGATACCATTTACCGACCATATCCTCGACATCAAGCCCCATCTGTACAGCAAGGTCATGGAACGACGTTTTCAGATTATCGACCATTTCCTTTGTGTATGAACCGAGATTTTCCTTGATAGCGCTGCCAATGGTGTCAAGGTTATCCTTGATTTTCTGCGCGTCAGCCGGTGTCATAGCTTCGCCAAGTTGCTGGTACTTATCCGTAAGGTTAAGTATTTCATCAGCCGCGCCGCTTGCCTTTTCCTGATTATCTCTGATAGCGTCAGATGTGGTGATGATATCCTGATATCGTGAGGAAACCGTATCGAACAAACCCGTGAAGCATTTTGCAAAGCCGTCGACCGCTATGCCGCCGTTGTCTGCGTAAAATATTGCGTTCCCTATTTCCTCGTTGGTTTCATTTATTGCACTGTTCACACCGAGAATAGCACCGCCGAGAGCGAGCACAGCAGTCACGATTGCACCCACTGGATTGCTGAATGCCACAAACGCCGCTATAGCGCCTCCCGCGATCCCTATTCCAGCTGCAAGCTGCGTCCAGTTATTCGCAAGGTTTCCAGTTCCCTTGATGAGATTTTTCAGGGAGTTATACAGCAGCACTCCCGAAGAAGCGCCAGCCGCGAGCCCTCCGACAAAGCCGAAAAGTCCGCTAGCAGCCTTGCTGCCTATCTGCGAAACAAGTGTTTTTATAGCGTCGCCGACCCTGCGCAGGTTTGTGATGAAGCCGATTATTTTTGACCCGACAAAAACTCCGCCGATAGCCGCTCCCACCGCCTCAATCCACGGCAGCGCTTCCTTGAACCAATTCCTGATATTCTCCGCGATTTCCTTTGTCTTACTTTCAACGCCGTTAAGGAAGTCATATGTGGGAAGCTCGATATCAAGGTCAGTGGAGTACCCGGTGCCCGAACCGCTCTTATTCGTATGCGAACCGATGATATTGAGCTGGTCAACTCCAGCCAGCGAACCTTTGAATTTTTCCGTTGCCGCCGTTGCTTCGTCAGCCGCGCCCGCGATATCGTCATAGCCGTTGGAAACGCCGCTGAGGTCGATTTTTGGCAGCTCAAAGCCGAGGAAATTTGCGATACCGTTTGCCGCTTCGGTCAGCCCCTGCACAAACGCCGTGAAATACGGCAGGAGCGCCGACAGCACAGGCATGAGCATATTTCCAAGCGCGCGTGTAAACTGCTGAATACGCGCTTCAAGCACGCGCACGCCGTTGGAAGCAGTGTCGATAGTGCGGCTCATATCTCCGGTAACGCCGATGCCTTTTGCCTGCTCTATCATCGCCACATAGCGGAGCTGTGCTTTCTGAGCCTGCGTCATGCTTTCGTAGGTCTGGGTTATGCCCTTGCTGTATGCAAGCTGTTTCAGCGTTGCTTCATCAAGCGCAAATCCGAGGCGCCGCAGGGGCTCCAGTTCCCCGGCAAAGCCCGACTGCACCTTATTATAAGCTTCCTCCGTGCTGATGTTGTAGAACGAAGAAATATCATAAGACAGCTGGGTCAGATTTTTGGACATGAGGTCTGCCTTGTCAGAGACTACGCCAAAGCCCTTGCCGACAGACTGGAAGAATCCCTGATATCTTATCCAGTCCGAGGTATCAACGCCGAGCGCCGCGTTGACTGCTTCCGCAAATTCAAACGCGCTGGACGCGGATTTTCCCATCGTGACGTTGAATAGATTCAAGTTTTCAACATACTGCGCGGAAACGTTGAAACAATCGCCGAGCACCTTTTTCAGCTTAAGAAGCGAAGCCCACGAAAGCAGGGACTTTGTGGACAGCGAACCGAGAGTGCGCCCCAGTCCGCCCAGACCGCCGCTGTTGTTGGACTGACGGCTTGCCGCCTGCATTACCTGTGCGAGAGCAGTAAGCCCCTGTGCCGCCTGTTCAGCCCTCTGCATGAGGGGTTCAAGCGTTGTTGTAAGCTGCCGAATGCTGTTCGAGAACTGCGTAAAATCAATCTGGTTGATACGCTGTGCCACCGTAGGCAGCCGGTTCAGCGCATTTGCAAGCTGACGTATCGCTGTTGCGTTTTCTGTCCGGAATGCCGCCATTGCCGAGTTCAGCATTTCAATGCGCGATGTGTCTATCGCGGGCATTGAATTTATAGCCTGCACCACCGCCGGAAGCCGTGACAGGCTGTTGATAAGCGGCGTAAGCCTGATATCCTGAATGCTGCGCAGACTGTTCAGCGCATTCGTGAGCGAAGAAAGCTGCGCAGATACGTCCGGGAACGCCGCTATCGCCTGGACTGCTCCGGAAGCCTGCGAAAGTTTGTTTATTGCGTTGACGTAGCTGTTCACTTTCGGAGCTCCAGTCAGCGCGTCAAGGGATTTCAGCGCATTTGCAGCCTGTGTTATCTTGTCCAGCCCAGACAGACTGGAGATAGCACGCCCAGCTTCTGCAAGCTTCTCCAGCTGCTTTGTGAGCTTGTTCAAACCATTTCCGGTAGTGAGCGCCTGCACCGGAGAAAGCAACCGTTCAAGTGTTTGCTGGAGCTTTTCAAGGCTCTGCGCCGCGTCCGCTCCATCGGCTTCTATCTCTATCTGGAGTTCGTCAATCGTTGCTTCTGCCATTATTTCTGCTCCTTTCTCTTGCCGCCAAGAGCTGCGACAAAGTTGTCAAGAGCAATTTCGGCCGCCAGCTCGGCGCGTTCCTGCTCTTCAAGTTTTTCCTTTTCCGTCATTTCACGCGGGAATATCTCCATAGGCTTGCCCGGATATTCCGCCCGAGGACTTCCTTGCTTGGCGAAAGCGTTTGAGAGAACCACATCGAATGCATTCTTGCAGTACAATCCATTCAGCCACGCGCTGAAATTCTGTTCTTCCAGTTCGCGTTTGCGCCGCTTGTTGTACGCCTGAATAAAAAAGCTGGGAAGGCAGTTTTCGCCCTCCCAGTAATCCGTGTAGCTCATGCCGAGCGACATACACAATATGCACTTTTCGTCAAGCTGCTTGACTATTTCTTCGGGAGAGATCAGTCCTCGTCCTCGTCCTCCCAAACTGCGTTTCCCTCGTCACCGTCAGTGGCCTCAGGGTCGCCCACAAGGTCCTTTATAGCGTCAACGTAGCTGTTGATGAGCTTTTCGCGGAAAAGCTGCTTCTTGCTCTGACCGAGGGCGTCGTATATCTCCATTGCCTTCTTCTCAGAGATGGCGGGCTGGTGCTTCTTGAAAGCGCAGTGAATGAACGGAGCCAGCGCCACAAACGGATTATCGAATACATCTGTGGGCTTATTTCCGGTCATCGCATACGCCTTTGCGGTCGCGCGGTCAAATTCCGCCTTGTAAGTCTTGCCATTGTAGTTGATAGTGAGTGCCTTTGCCATTTTGTTTTCCTCCTGTGATGTGTAATATTACTCGTCTGTCGGTTCTGTGAACGTGATACTGTCGTCAATCCACTTGGGCTCGCCGGTGGGGGCTATGTAGCAGTCGATTTCGACAACGGAGTTGACCTCAAGCGCAGGAATGCCAAGGGCGCTCGGCTTACCTGTGTATGCAGCAGTGTCTCCGTTTTTCAGCTTGATGAAGAACCATGTAGCCTTGTCGTCCTTTTCGGCTGCTTCTGACGCCGCAACCATCTTCGCCCACTCCTTCTTGAGCAGTGTTGTGAAGTTAGCCTTGTAAGTGGAAGCGCTCGAAAGGTCTTTCAGACCGGGGGTGAATGTTTTGGCTTCGGTACACGAAAGATCGCTTGTATCGAGCATTTCCGGCTGCGGGTTAAGGTCGGGACCGGACTTGATATCCGGAATAAGCAGCGCGGTCTTAGGCATGGTGCCTGCGACCGTTTCAACCGCATATCCGAATTTCGCACCAGCCGAGCTGATAGGAATTCCTCTTACCATGATTTAACCTCCTATGAAGTATAAACTATATTATCTCTGCCGATAATGCCCGAAAACCGCATTGTATAGCGGTATATCGTCATATCAGCAACATTGGGGACAGGCTGTCCGAAAGTACGGATAAAGCCTAATTCCTGCATTTTCTTGTCAACAAAAGCTGCTATCTCCCGTGCCTGCGCCTTTTTGCCGCTCTGCCTGTTGGAGTACACCTCGCACTGGTACATAAGCTGTGCGTGGTTTTCTCTGCATTCAGCCGTCTGTGAGGGAGCATAGCAGCTGTTGTCCTGTTCCCATAAGCACACCGCCGGGAATTTCGCCGGGGTGTCGCTTGACGTGCTCACAACTGAAATGCCCTTGTATTCCTCGCGCAGGGCGGTCGCCACATAGTCAAACACCGTGCTTTCAATGTCAATCATGTGAACACTCCCTTTGCTGTCGGAATCACCAGCGCTCTCAGCTGCTGCGCCGTATTGTACATGAACGGTCTGGACGGCATGCCCTTTGTCCATGCGACATAGGTGCCGTCTTTCAGCCGTTTTCGTGTGGGATTTGTGTCCCCGTCGCCGGACGGATACCACCAGCCGAGCTCCCCGTGACCGTTTACGTCATAGGACCAGCCGAGTATCGCCGGGTCAGGGTGGGGGCTTCGTGAGCCCTTAATGCCTGTGCCGAACTCCACATAAGCGGCATAGCCGCATGTGCACTTCACAAATCCGGTATTACCGCCGTATTCGCTGTGAATACCATTCTGCAAAGCGCCCGTCATGTGAATGCCGCCTGCTTCCACCAGCGCAATGTTCGCGCCGATATCCGCAAGCTGCCGCACAAGCTCCTGCGCGTTTCGTTCGAGATTTGCGCGGTATTCCGCAAGCTCCCTCACCGCTTCGCGCACTCCGGAAGCAGACAGTTTAACCGTTATCCGTTTCATCTATCTGCACCTGCTTTATCGCGTACTGAACGGCGTTCAGGCTCTTTGCGACCGCTTTGACGATATACTGCTCCGTGCCGATATACACAAGTGAATTTTCGTTTATCGGACATCTGGTGTCGTGGGTTATCATCGTGCGGTCGTAGTCCAGCAGATTGCCGAACTGCTGCTGGGAATAATCCCCCTTGTTGGAGGAAACTGAAATCATCAGCGCCGTTTTGTCGCCGTATTTCGGTGCAAATTCGCCAGTAGCACAGCCGTTGCCGTCAGTAAGCTCCGCGTTCCCCAGATACAGCGCGTATTCAACTGAAATCTGGTTGCGCTTCAAATCCCTCATTACAGCACCCTGCCTTTCGGCGTGACTTCCGAAAGAAGTTCCTCCGACACCCACGCATTGGAATACGCACGGCTCACGCCGTTCTCGCTGTGGGAAGTTTCTCCCTCAGCGCCCGCCTTTGCGTAGAGGTCAGCGGCTATGCGAAGCTGTAAATCGAGGTATCTGCTTTCAAGTTCGTTCGGGAAATCCTCGAACGGATAGCGCCGTGCCATGATAGCGGCTTTCGCGGTGTCAAGATAACTTTCCGCTTCTGCGTCGCTTATCTCCGGCAGGCGGATTTTCAGCTTTTCTGTCTGCGTCATTGCCGCCCTCCGTTCTTTCAACCTCATAGCCCATCGAGCCGAGAACAGCAGCTGTGTCTTTGCTGACATCAGCTATGCCGTTCTCAAACTCCGCGATGACTTTCCCGCAAGTCATCACGATTCGGGCGTTATCGCCCTGGTGTACTATCATGTCGCACCGAATGTGAGCTTGCCGTGCAGCTTCTCGAAGCCGTGGTCAAGACCGACCTGTCCGTAAATCTGATACTTCCATGCCGCGCCGGTTTTAGCGAGCGGTTCAAGGAAGAAGTTCCCCTTATCGGGAGTGGGCTGCTCCACCAGATGAACGGCAGCAGGATTGAAGCACAGCGCGGTGCCCTGCGGCATTGTCCTTGACAGCGCGATTCTGATTGTACCGAAATCGGTCATCAGCTTCTGGATATTGATACCAGCTTCCGTCACGCCGGGCATAAAGTAGCCGCTGCCCTCGTAGGCTTCGGAAATAGCCGCCTTGATATCAGAGTTGATAAGCAGCAGATAGCCATCGATGTCGGTGTTCGCGTCATACAGCTTCTTGAAGAAGCTCTTAAGCACGGAGCGGACGGTGGAAGAAGATACCGCTGCGGTCTCCTTGACGGCGTTGGTGACGATAGCTTCCAGAATACCTCTGGTCTGGTTCGCGTCAGTGTTGCCGGTGGACTTGTGGTACTTGCCGTTAATGCAGGTGCACTCGATGTCGTTGCGAATCTTCTGCATGGTAGCGGCGGTCTGGAACTGAAGTTCAGACGTGGGGTTCTCAACCTGCCCCGCAACGTTCACGCCGGAAAGCTGACCCATATTGCTCTCACGCGCATAGGAAATCGCAATGGATTCCTGGAAAATCTGAGTTACGTTTGTTGCCTGGGAACGGGTAACGTTAGCCGCTTCGGGTGCGGTCAGCGAATCGCTCTCAGAAATCTTGGGCTGAGAGGGAGTGCCGAGCGCGTACTCCTGATTTACGGGAAATTCAACTGCATTGGTGGTCTCGGGCGCACCGATGAGGTTGAGAAAAGGTGTGGTGGTGATACTCTTGGTGTAAAGCGCACCGGAGTAAGACACCAGATCGAAATTCATGCCTGTTGCCATTATTACCTCCGTTAGTCTGTGGGAATGTTCCTGGCGTTATGAACAGCGTCCGCAGCCTTGATGATGTCAACGATAGAGCCGTTCTGCACCGCCTTGTTGTACTGTTCCTGCGCGCTGGCGGCATTGCCTATCGCGCCGGGGTTCGGTGCGGGGGTCTGCATTGCCGCCTGCTTTGCAGCTTCGGCAGCAGCCGCCGCGTTTGCGGAAAAAGAGCTTATGAGGCTGTCAGCGAATGCAAGCGACTTTCCCTCATCGTCGGACACAATGCTGTCCAGCAGCGGGGAATAGCACTCCTCCTTGATTCCTGCCTTGACGAACTTTTCCTGCACCTTGGTGCGGTTCAGCAGACGCGTGTTTTCAGCCTTTATCTGTGCGGCTTCCTCCATGAGCTTCTGGTACTTTTCCTGCTCGGAAAGCTTGTCTGCCTGTTCCTGGTCGTACTTGTCCGCCTTGTCCTTGTAAGCGCTGAACTTGTCCTCAGCCGCCTTTGTCTTGGCGTTGATTTCCTCGTGGTGCTTTGCAAGGATAGCTGAAATCTGCTCGTCCGTGATGTCGGGCATTAAGTCTTTGAGTTCCTGTCTTGTCATCGCTTTTACCTCCTGATAACACCGCGTAACGCTGCGGCGGCGAATTTTTGTGCATATATAGCAAAAGAGCCGCTCCACCCCTAAAGGTGAAACGGCTCAATGGCTCTGAAAATATTAAATTATAAGTACTGCACCGTGCAGCGGCAGTTGGCAATTTCTGATACGCCCGCGCCAAGTGAACCATCGCATGGGAACATCATCTGATATCCGCCGATAATAAACGGCTGGTCTATCGGTACGGTCTGCCCGGAAGCTTCCCGGTGAGTGCGCCGCACCTTGCTGTCCCCGAACGTTTTCCAGCGCTTGCGGGTGAATCCCCGGCTGAGCGCCGCGTCCATCTGCGCCAGGTTGCACATCGCGTTGACTTCCGTCCGCGCGGTGTTCAGCATGCGGTCGTACAGCGGGATATCGCAGCCGCCGACCGATGTGTCAAGTATCTGCATGGACAGCTCCACAGCGTGATTTCTAGCCCACTCCGAAGCATTCCCCGCGTCCCTTGCACCCAGCAATTCAAGGTACTGCGGGTAATATCTGTTGAACAGTTCAATGTAGCTCCGTGCGAACTCGGCAGCTGCCGCCGCATAAAGGGCGGCGCTGTCAAGCCGGAAAGGAGAATATGCCAATGAACGTTGAATGGTGTCGTAGTATCTGAGCAGTATTCGCTGTAATGCAGCCGCCATGACTACCCGCAGGCGCTTTTCCGCAGAGGTTATGTCCATCTCTCCGAAAAAGATTATGTTGAGCTGGTCAACAGCGGCGAGACTATACGCTTGCGCCATCGTCCGCACCGCCCTTTTCGGTCAGCTTTCTGAATATCTCGTCAAACTCGTCAGGAGCACTGGAATCGGCGGCTTTCATGATCGCAGCCTTATCCTGTTCGCCCTGCTGTTTCCACTTTTCGAGATACTCCACGCTCTCAACATAGACCTGCTGTGGGTCGGAGTACAGTCCGCAGTTTTCGATAGCGATACGCGGGTGTATTCCGGCTTCAAGCTGATTCTGCAAGCCCTGTGTCTTGGTAAGCAGATTGTCCGTCTTGTTGCGCGTGAACTTTATGTCGATATCATCAACTGTAAGCTCCGCGAAATCCGCAGGCACCGTTGACGATGTTGTGACCGTCTTGATGATTTTCAGAACGTTTTCAACGAAAAGCTTCTCGCTTTCGTCAAAAGACTGCTCGAATGACTTTGCCGCAGCTTCCGCCTGCGTCCAGCCCTCGCCGATAATGAGAGCCTGTCCGGTGTTGCCGCCTGCTGAAGCCTTGCGGTCAGGAACAGCGGCTATCTGGAGCATTTTCTGATAGAGGTCGTCAGCGTAGGTCTGCGTCTGGGTCTGGTCAAGTACGTTCTGCAACATCTGAATGCTTGCAGGCATATTCGGCGCGGACTTCGTGCAGATACCGCCCTTGGCGGCAAGCTCCGCGAACTGTTTCTCGTCAATCTCCACGTTGTTGAACCACGTCAGCGACTGTATCTGCTGTTCGATACCGTCCGCGCGGTTGGAAGCGATGTTGTTCAGTTCGTCGATTATTCCGAGGACTGTTTCGAAGCAGCCCTGCCGCGTGGGGTTCGCCCAGTATTCCACAACAGGATTGCATTTAATGTTTTTTTCCTCAACGCACTTGCTGTCCTCGAACCGCCAGAAATGGTTGTCCGAGTAGATAGCATATTGCTTTTTCGGAATGTTGTTGATTATATCATCCGCAAGGTCTTCCGTACTGCACACGACCGACAGAAGAACACGCTTCGTGAAGTCGTTCGCGCGGATAGTGAATGTACAGCGCGGGTCGCACACATATGTATGCAGTTCCTTGCCCTCATACAGCGTGATACGCTGCGCCACTCCGCAGATGAAAAGCCACTGTGCAAGCTCTCTGTCCTTGCTGGATTTGCCGAGCTTGTACATCAGCTTGTTCAGCGCCGCAAGGCTCTCATCGTCCGCTTTGTTGTTCGCGTCGTCAAGCGTGTCCTTGCCGCGATAAACATACTGCACAGGCTCACCAAACGTGAAGCCGGTCTTGAAGTTGGTTATCTCGGCAGCGTGGTTGATAACGACCTTGTTATTAATTTCAGGCCTGACTTCCTTTGTGCGGTCGAGAATGTCCATACGCCCACGGTAGTAGTTATACAGCCGCTGGATATCGCCGACATTCGCATTGTGCGTAGACATGGCGCGGTCAACTATCTGTTTCACGTTCTCAGCCGTGAAATTCCGCTCGGAAGTGTAGATACACCGCCTGCCGTAATTGTAGTTTTCCGTCATGTCTTTCCTTTCAGTTCGATGAGCCGTTCGGCTTTGCACCGCTTGCAGTAAGCGGATATCATTCCGGAAGCGGAAACATCAGCGTCAAACAGCCGCTTTCCGCATACCGGACAGCAGATTCTGATAAGCATTCCCGCCCTCCTTTTCTCCATTATATCACATATTTCCCGGTTTGTAACTGTATTCTTTTGTGTTGGCGCGATGATTTGGATTTGAACCAAAACCCCGATAAAATCGAGTACTCAGAGATTAGCAATCTCCTGCCTTACCGTTAGGCTTATCACCGCAATTGGTTGCAAGGGCGGGATTCGAACCCACGGATTCCAGCTAATGAGGCTGGCGAGATAGACCACTTCTCCACCTTGCTATATGATTCCAAGCCTTACGCAGCCGCACTATTGCACGACTGCGCCAGGAGGAAGGGCAGAGCAGGCGGTGAACACACAAGCCGCCAGCCCTGATATATCAAATCCGCGTTTCCGCGAAAATGAACGCAAATTAAGTTGAACCCGTTTTTATGTCTATTGATGAGCAATGGACAGTAATTACTGCAACAGGTATTCCATTTGCCGTAATAACCGTGTTTATCCCGACAACACCCTTTGAAATATCAACCCCGCCCAAAGTTGTTGTCTTGCCGTCAAATGTTAAAGAGGGTAAATCCGCCGTTGGGACATATGTAGTTTTCACGTTTACTTCCTCGACAATGAAACCATGATAGAATGCGCCAGTTCATCAGACAGCGCCCTGAAATGCTTACACTTCGGGCAGCGCCGTTTCATGCAGCCGCCGTTGATACCGCACTTATGGAGCGCACAGTAGAATCTCGGCTTTTTCCCGGTGAGTTTTCCGTTCAGAAGCAGGAATTTCGTCATGCTACCACCGCCGTTCTATCACTTTGACCGAGCACAAGCCGTTATCGCGGTAGTCCATCGCCATCGCAAGGCTGTCCGGCGCGTCGTCGTGCTGTTTCTTTGCTTCAACGGAAATACGGCAGAGTTCGTTCATCGCTTTGTCGTACATCTCGCCCCGTGCCTTGTCAGACCGGAACACCAGCCGCGATTTTATATCCGAACTCCAGCGCACTATTCTGTCCATCTTGCTGGATTTTGTGGACGCTCTCTGGCTCTGTATCGACATCTTGTAATTCCGTTCGCGCAGGGTCTTGTCGATTTCCTCTGCATACTCCGTACCGCCGACATTCGCTTCAAACCGCGCCCTTGCAACATTATTCCGGGCGTAAGCCGCGCAGACAAGCGGCTGAGTTACCGACTTATCCCCAGTGGAAAACACCCAGTCATGTACATACCCGGTATCGCCGAACCAGTAGATTATCGGCGCGGAAAGACTGTCCCCGCCGCCCCATGCAACGTCCACCACGGACATGATATCGCATTCGCCGTCCGGTAGCACGCCGTTGTAGTAGTTCAGCTCGTCCCGCTCGAAAAGCAGTCCCTCGCGAACGTAAGGGTCGCCCATATACTTGCATGACCATGTGCAGGGGTCGATACTCGCTTTCATGTCGAGGTAGTATTCAGCACTGAACCCCACTCCATAGGGATATTCAAAGTTGCTTTCCCCGTTTTCGTCAAGTGCCGGAAGAACCATAAACTCTGAATGCGGGTCGTCAGCATATTGTTCCTGCAAACGCCCGATAACGTCACGGACTGCCCAGCGGGTGCCGATGTGAAGCTCTACGGCGTCATTCGTCTTACGGTCCTTTGTCTGGTTGGCGTAGGCGGCGTACTTGGCGTCAAGGCGTTTCTCGTTGAGCGCTTCCTCCAGATCCTCGATAAGGTCGTCGCAGTACAGAATTTCGCTGATGTTGATAGCGCCCGTCCACGAAGCGCTGATACCACGGCATGTTATCGTCGCAAATCTGCGTTTTTTATCAAGGCACACCGAAGCGTTCTCGCGGCTTATGTTCTTGATCTGAGACGTCGGGAACACGTCAGCCCAGAGATATTCCGGGTCTGTTATGATACCGAGAATTTCATCGAAGAATGTCTTGGTGAGCGTGTCCGAATATCCGGTCAGGGCGCTGGAGCCCAGCGGGTGCCGCCCGGCTACCCACGACATGAAGAACATACCGAGAGTACTCTTGCCAGTCCTCGGCGGCATGCTTATCGTCAGCCGCTTCAGCTTGCGCTCTTCGAGCCGCTGGAGTGCGTCCACAACAGGTTTCAGCACGTTCATTCTCGGCACATAGAATTTCTTCTGCGGCTCTCTGTCCCATTCCACATAGAGAAGATAGTAATGAAACAAGTGCGGTGCCAGCATGAGCGCCGCCTTTTTCGCAAGTTCATAGAACTTTATAGCGGTCTGCTGGTCTGACAGCGCGAATTTCACTTTCTGCTGCGCCGCGATGTCGTATATGCGTTCGTAATGCGGACGTGCCTTTTCAAAGTCCGTTTCCAGCCGGACGGTATCGAAATACAGCGACAGATTATCGTATGTGCTGATATCCCGATTGGAAGCACGCCTGATAAGCTCCGATGTTTCCACATTTCCTCCTGAAAACAAAAAAAGAGCCACCTCGACCGTAAAGGTCAAAAGTGGCTCAAAGGCTCTGAAAATATTCTGTTGTTCTGATTATAGCACGGATTTCCTGGGCTGTCAAGGGTTTTCGCGAAAGAATACAGTTACGCGGTCTGCTTCCATTCCGCATATCTGTTCTGGAACGTGCTCAACGCCACTCCGGCTTCCCTTGCGGCGGCTTTATAGGTGAGTTCCCCGGCGGCAAGCCTGCGGAACACGTCCTCGGGAATATCCTTGCGCGGTCTGCCTACTCTCCAGTTCGGGTCAGCGGCGGCAGCGGCTTCCTTGCCTGCCTGGGTGCGCTCAAGAATGGTGGCGCGCTCGAACTCCGCGAATGCAAGCAGATTCGTGACTATCAGCCTGCCCATCGGAGTATCTTCCACCAATCCCATGTTCATGATGTGGACCTTCACGCCCCGGTCAAGCAGCGTGGTGATGTAGTTCAGCCCGTGCTGAACAGAGCGTGCAAATCTGTCCAGCTTGCAGACTACCAGCGTATCGCCGCGCTGGAGCTTACCGACAAGCTCGTCGAACAGCGGACGTTCCTTTGCGCCGGAATAGGCTTCCTGCACTATCCGCGCCCCGGGATAGCTGCTAAGTATCTGCCTTTTCTGTTCCTCAAGAGACGTGCCGTAGCGCTGCTGTCCCTTGCTGGATACACGGCAATAGCCGTAGATCACGTCAGCTCACCTCTTTCCTTTTGCTGCCTGAATGAGTATCAGGAACGGCATTAGCAGGATATAGAGTAATCTCATGGTTGGTTCACCTCACTTCCTCACTTGTATATCTGTCCCCGGTTTCCTGCGTCCATGATTACGACAGTGAGAACATCGTGCTCGACCCGATATATCAGACGATAATCGCCAACGCGGAGCCGGAAATGTCCTGCTTCACCTTTCATCTGTTTTATATCGCCTTTTTCCGGGAGCATGGATATCGCCTTTAATATCCGTTTTTGCTGGTCTGCCGGTTGTTTCCTGATGAACTTTGCAGCAGGCTTCTCAATGATGATTTTATAATTCGTCAAGGTTTATTCCGAGCTCCTTTGCAAATTCATCGAGTGTTACACTGTCGTGCTTATGCGGGTCAGCGTCGCTCCGGTAATCATCAAGCATTTTCTGGCAGAATGCGTCGTCCTCCGCTTCTTCGTTAAGCATTTTCTTCACGCTTGACAGCAGAGCGCACACCTGCACCAGCTGTTCCTCGCTGAAACCGTCTATCATGTTGTAGATCATTTCCTTGGTGCTCACGTTTCATCAGCCTCCTTCTTCTGCTTCTTCCCACGCCCGTCAGGAAGCCCGGACGGTTCGAGGACTATCGAGCCTTCCTTGCGCTTTCCTGACGTTTTCGGCTGGACTACTACCTCGTAATCGAGGTGTTCAAGAAGCTGGATTAACAGGTCACACGATATCTTGCCCTTTAATCTGCTTGCCAGACAAGATTGCGCGCTATATCCAGCTGTTTTCGATAAACGCTCCTGCGTGACTTTCTTTTCGCGCATTACGGTTTTAAGTGCGTCTGTTGCTGTCATTTTATCGCCCCTTTGCTATAACTTTATTGCTTTTCTTGAATTATACCATATTCGCTATGTTTTGTCAAGTCCCCGCAAACCGTTTTTTGAAAAAAATTTTATTCGAGGGGTTAAGAGATCCCCTCCCCGGGCCGCCCTGGCACACCCCCGGGGTACCCCTCCGGCGGTGCAGGTGCTCCGGATCTGGAGGGCGGCGGCAGGTGGGCGGG
>OLOR01001473.1_pt1 | contig 21457 bp, 18 predicted proteins | sample 1672521 | NCBI WGS metagenome assembly OLOR01 (sample SAMEA3136695, study PRJEB25190) | human gut metagenome | biome: human gut; feature: human-associated habitat; material: faeces | place: Austria | collected 2013
GCCGACGCCGTCATGGTCGCCCGCGGCGACCTGGGCGTCGAGATCGACTTCACCGAGCTGCCCGGCATCCAGAAGAGCGTCATCGACCGCTCCTTCTCCTTCGGCAAACCCATCGTCACCGCCACCCAGATGCTGGACAGCATGATGGTCAACCCCCGCCCCACCCGCGCCGAGATCTCCGACGTGGCCAATGCCATCTACGACGGCACCTCTGCCATCATGCTCTCCGGCGAGACTGCTGCGGGCGCATACCCTGTTGAGGCCCTGAAGACCATGTCCGCCATCGCCGAGCGCACCGAGAACGAGGTGCACTACCGCGACAACCGCCTGACCGACGCCGCCGGCCAGATCAGCGTCAGCGACGCCACCGCACACGCCGCCTGTCTGACCGCGAAGGACGTCAACGCCTCTGCCATCGTCACCGTGTCCGAGTCCGGCAACACCGCCCGCCTGCTGAGCAAGTACCGCCCCGCACAGCCCATCATCGCCTGCGTCATGAACGAGCAGGTGCAGCGTCAGCTGGCCATCTCCTGGGGCATCACCCCGCTGATGATGGCTCTGGCCCACAGCACCGATGAGCTGATCGAGATGTCCACCAGCCTGGCCAAGGAGAACGGCTACCTGCACGACGGCGAGCTGGCTGTTGTCACCGCCGGCGTCCCCGTGGGCGTGTCCGGCACCACCAACATGATCAAGATCCACATGATCGGCAACTGCCTGGCTACCGGCGTGGGCATCGGCCCTGAGGGCTCCGCCCTGGCCAACGCCACCGGCAAGGCCTGTGTCTGCCACAACCTGGACGAGCTGCGGGCCAAGTTCAAGCCCGGCATGGTCCTGGTGGTGCCCTCCACCTCCAACGAGATGCTGAGCTACGTCCGTGACGCCGCCGCCATCGTGGTCGAGGAGCCGGGCCTGAACAGCCACGCTGCCATTGCCGGCAAGGCTCTGCTCAAGCCCACCATCGTGGGTGCCGCCGGTGCTACCAGCCACATCCGTGATGGCCTGATGGTGGCCGTGGACTGCGCGCACGGCAACGTGCAGCGCCTGCAGGCCTGATTTTACCTGAAAGATTGGGAGGAAGTAGCAATGGAACGGATCGCAAGCTTTTGCGTAGACCACACCAAACTGGACCGCGGCATGTACCTGAGCCGCCAGGACGGCGATGTGCTGACCTGGGACATCCGGATGAAAAAGCCCAATCAGGGCGATTACCTGACCACCGGCGCGGCCCACACGCTGGAGCACCTGTTTGCCACCTACGCGCGGAACAGCGCCTGCAAGGACGGCGTCATCTACGTCGGCCCCATGGGCTGCCGCACCGGCTTTTACCTGCTCACCCGGGGCCTGACCCCCGCCGAGGCGCTGGCCCTGACCGTGGACTCGTTCCGCTTCATGGCCGCTTTTGAGGGTGCCGTCCCCGGTGCCAGTGAGGTGGAGTGCGGCAACTACCGCGATATGGACCTGCCCAAGGCCAAGGCGGAAGCAGCCGCCATGCTGCCCGTGTTGGAAGCTCTGACCGCTGACCAGCTGCACTACTGATCTCCCCCGAAACCTAAAATAAGATGCGGAAAAGGCACGTTCTCCAAAAGAGAGCGTGCCTTTTTGTAATATCTGTATGAATCATTCCGGTTTGGAATCTTCAAGAAGCCGTCTCCACCCGGGTACAGCGCACCGCGCAGCGGGCACTGCCGCCGGTGGTACAGGTGAAGAGGGTCAGATCCCAGTCATCGCCGTCCGCCTTGCCCACCATCTCTTCGATCTGGGTGGGCTGCAGGGTCTCCACTTTGGAGACGGTGTAGTCCCACTCCCGGCCGTCCATATCCACAAACTGCACCGTGGTGCCTATCGCCAGCCGCTTGACGGGACTGAAATGCCGGGCATAGTTGTGGCCGCAGATGACCAGATCGTCCGTGAAGACCGAGCCCGCGTACCGCCCCGGGGCAATTTTGAGGCCCGGATAGCTCCACTCGCTCATCACGGGCAGGGCCAGCCCGATGGACGGGATGGAGAGATACCCGATGTAATCCCAGCCATCAATGGCGGTAACGGTCATCTCCCGGGCGGTGTCGTCCACCTGGGTGGGCACCAGAAGCTGCAAATGGTTCTCCTGCTCGTCCAGCGTCGTTTCCAGCTGATCCAGCACCTGTGCCGCCGCTTTCTGGGCGCGGCCATTGTCCCACTGGTTGTAGCCCAGCAGGCCCAGCGCCCCGGCCAGCAGCAGCGCTCCCAGCAGGATGAGGATGGTTCCAAGTCGTCTTTTCTGCATGGCTCAGTGTTTTTTGCGGAGCAGGATGCCCGCTGCAATGAGGCAGGTGCCTGCCGCCGTCAGCACCGGGATGGGCCAGTTCAGCTGGCCGGTCTGGGGCAGGGTCGGGCGGCCATTCAGCACCCAGTCGTCCGGGTTGCCCGGATTGGGAGCCTTGTTCTTATCCGGGCGGCCGTTCAGCACCCAGTCATCGGGGTTGTCGGCACCCGGAGGGGTGTTCTTGCCCGGTTCCTCGGGGAGATCCGGAGTCTCCGGTTTGTCCGGGTTTTCCGGCGTAGTGGGCTTTTCCGGCTCGGTGGGCTTCTCGGGTTCCGTGGGTTTGTCCGGTTCCTCCGGCTTGTCGGGTTCTTCCGGCACGTCCGGCGGGGTGGTGGGCGTCAGCGTGCCCACCTTGGGCAGGGCGTCCACATCGTAGAGGTACGTGTCCTCCTCCACCAGCGGCACCGACACCAGGAACGGGTTGATCTTCTCATACCCGGTGGAAGTGGTGCTCTGGACGACGAGATACAGGCCCAGCGGCAGCTGCGAGAAGACGGCCTTGCCATCGGTGTCCACGGTGAGCGTCTCCCCTTTGCTGCCGGCCGGGCGCTTGCTGTCCAGGGTCCGGGCCAGGTCGCTCTCCGAGAGATCGCCGAGGGAAACGCCGCAATTTTCAAAACCATTTGTATAATCGTAGCTTAAATTTCCATTTTGGCGACTGATGGAGGCCACCTGATACAGGGTCAGCTTGCCGCCCGAGACAGCGCTCCCGCTCTCGGAATCCCGGAGGGTCACGGTGATGCTGCCTTTCCGGGTGAGCTCAATGCTGGCGGCCGTGGCGGCGGCAAAAGCCGGGGCCGCGCACGCTGCCGCCAGGGCCACAGCCAGCAACAGCGCCGCCAGCTGTTTACGAATTTGTTTCATGGGGGTCACCTCTCGTCGTTTTCTCATGTTTGCCTGCTTTCGGACGCTTCCGTGTGGTCACCAGCAGCCAGATCAGCAGCACTGCCAGCATGGGCAGGGCAATGACAGGCGCCGTGATGATGGGGTCGATCCGTGTCGCGTCCGCCGTGACACGGACATGTTTCTGGCTCTCCCGCGTGTTGACGCGGTGGCCGCGCACCAGCAGGCGGTGGGTATTGATGCCGTAGGGCGTGCAGGTCATCAGGGTAACGTAGTCCTGCCCCTCTACGGGCTGTAATAAATCCGTCTCGGTGGGGAGGACAATGGAGATCCGGTCCACCTCATAGGTCAGCACCCGGTCCAGCACCGTGATGGTGAACGTGTCGCCCGCTTCCAGCTCGTCCAGATTGGTGAACAGCTTGGCGCTGGGCAGGCCGCGGTGGGCCGAGATGACCGCATGGGTGCCCGCCCCGCCCACGGGGAGGCTGCTGCCCTCCAGATGGCCTGCCGCCACCTGCAAAACACCATCGCTGGTGCCGTGGTAGACGGGCAGCTCCACGCCGATCCTGGGGATGGTGATATACCCCATAATGCCCGTGCCGGAGACGTCCAGCGTCTCGTCATAGCCGGAGACCTGCTCCGGCGTGAAGAACGAATTGGGCGTGGCCGCCAGCCGTTGGTTGTAGGCGTCCGCCGCCTCAAAATAGGCGGTATAGTCCGCATCCGACATCTCGTTGACCGTCTCGTCATAGCTGGCCAGCGCGCGGGACTGGTGGCGCTGGTTGACATAATCGCTGACGGTGGGATATAACATCACGGATAGACCCACGAGAAAGATCAGGATTAAAATTATGGTACTGCGGTTCTTTTTCATGGGCTACTCCCTAATGTTATCAGGATACTTTTTGCTTTGGGGTTTGGTTTAGCGCTTGTTCTCCATCCGCTTCTTGGTCACCAGCAGGACCACGGCCACAGCCATCAGGCCGCCGCCAACGACGTAGAAGACCGTGGTGCCCATGCCGCCGGTGGAGGGCAGCACTGTACCGGCGTTATTGATAACGTGAACTCCGCCGTCTCCCCACTGAGTGCCATTCAGTGTTGCGCTCATATTATCTGCGCCCATTATAAACTCATACGGCTCTTCCAATTCATTATAGCCCTCCGGGGCTTTGATTTCCTTTAGCCAGTAACTCGTTTCGCCTTTCAGGCCATTCACAGTGATTTTGCTGGTATCATTCGACACGATCACTGCACTCGTAAAGTTTGTCGTTTCTTTTTCAGTTGCACTTGCTACACGATAGTCATTGCCATCCCTTACAAGTGCAACTTTATCCGTGCAGTTCTTATTCGTATGCAGCTCAAACTGTGCACCTGCCAGCAGTTTATTGGAGTTATCGGTTTTCACAAGGTCAAAACTATAACTATAGGTTTTTGTTTCATCTGTAACACTACCGCCATTGCCATACTTCAGCCAGGTATCATTCTTATTGCCTGTTGTGCCGCCAATCACTGCATTTTTATTCAGTGTTGCAGAATATGTTACTTCGATTTGCGTACCTGTTTCAAGTCCTGCAATATAGCTGTCCTTAAATTCGATTTCAAATGTACAGGGATCACTCGATTCCGTGCCAGGCTTTTTCAGAGTGTAACTAGCTTCTGCAACATCAGCACCGCCAACTTTTACTTTCACAGATGTTTCATCAAACGTAAGGCCTGCACCCATTTTATCGTGGAGAACAACTTTTTCCACACTGCCATTGATCGTGATCGTAGTCTTATACTCTACCGTATCACCGATCTTTGCAGAGTTGCTGCTATCGTAATTGTCTCCGTTCTTGACTTTTTTCTCCACGGACGGGACTTTATTTTTTTCACTAATTTTAGCAGCATTTCCGGTCACATTATCAAGGCTGCACAGTGCACCCAAACTGGTATCCACCAGATAATAACCATCCGCAACATTTGTAAATGTTACGCCATCTTTGTTTGCCGTCTTGCTATCCGTTACTTTGATATTATGAGCAGAATCTTTTGCCCATGTAATCGCAGCAGCTGCAAATGCCGGAGCATTCGTAGAATCCAGCGTAGTGGCGCTGATCTGCTTTTTACTATCCAGCGTAACATAAGTAGCACCCGGATTTCCCTTTGCAAAGAACGATGCCCAACCATCTGTTACTTTATAGGTAATCTTATGAGGGGTCGTCATCGTATCGTAGCCCGTTACATCAAAAATCTTATAGATGCTGTAGATTTCTCCATCGACTGCACCTTGAACGGTGATACTTCCCGTGTTTCCATCCGCCCACGCCGGGACGGCCATGGCCAGCACCAGCGCAAATGCGGCCAGAAGCGCCAGCATCCGTTTTACTCTTTTCATATTTCTTTACTACCTTTCTTACGTCCCCTCTCTGAAGACGCCAGAGAGGGGATTTATTTTCCTACGTTCGGTTTGTTGCCGGGGTCAGAGCTGCAGGAGTCACTCTTCCCCCCTTTTCCGCTTGCGCCTGGAGTTATATCCACACAGCACCGCGGCCAGCGCAATGGCTGCGCCGCCTGCCGTGTAAGGAACCGTGCCGCCCGGGGAGCCGGTGGAGGGGAGCTCGTAGGTGGGGGCCTCGGTGTTGGTGATGGTCACCGTACCGCCGGGAGCCACACCTGTGGTTCCGCTGCTGCCCTCCGGGTAACTGTAAGACACGGTGAAACCGGAGATCGGGGATTCTTCCACCGTGTAGAGGTAATCCGGGTTAAGGTTTTCAAAAACGTGCTTCCAGCCACCTTTCGCCGTCAGCGTTACGGTCTCCGTCGTAGTCTCGCCCGTCACGCCCTCTTTCGGCTTGCCGTGCAAAGTAACGCTGATTTCCGTAACCGTGCTGGAAGTCGGGGTTCCGTTCTGGTCGCACCAGTTTTTGTAAACGGTCAGCTTGGTAGGACGCTTCTGGTTGGTCACGGTCACCTTATCGCCGTCAGCATAGCCAAGCTGCGTCTGATCACCGGCACGGTTTTTGTATGTGACCTTGTAGCCGTTCGGGACGTCCACCTCTTCCACATAGTAGCGGGTGTTCTCGTCCGAGTCTGTCAGAAGCAGCTTCTCACGCCACTGATTGTCCGTATTCAGCGTGACCGTCTGCACTTCCGCTGTGTCCTTGTCAAATGCAGTTCCTGTATACTTGTATACCTTCAGCTGGATTGCTGTCACGCCATCCGGAGGAGACGTTATCTTGCCATCTTCGTCCGCCCAGACTTTTTCAAACTCCAGCTGCATGGGTGCGTTGGTAAACTTTCGCTCATAGCTGCGGCCCGTCTGGAAATACGTTACGTCTTTATAATTCGTAACATCCGCGCCTACCGCATCCGTTTCCTTGCCCTTGCCAGTTGCTGTTTTATAAGCCTCTTTCTGCTTTGCTTGCTCGCTGGCATCGTTCTGCATCCAGATAAAGTAGAGCGGTTTCGCATCCAGGACATAGCCATTCGGCGCTTTGGTTTCCACCAGTTTATACAGCGTGTCAACACTCACATGAACTTTGCTGGTGTCGTTCGTCCCCTCTGTCGGTACAAACGTAATTTCACCATTTTCATCCGTGATTGCGGTGACCTTTTGCGCCGTGTTCCAAGAGCCGCTCTCCTTATCATACGCCGTCAGTTCAAACACCGCGCCCTGAAGCACTTTGTTCTCACTATTCTTGTCCACTTTGTAGAGCGTCAGTTCGCCATCTTTCGCACCAACCGAACCGCCACCTGCTGATGACTTTATGGTTTCTTTGTCTGCTTCCTGCCAGACTGCAGTGATCCGGGCTTTATTCTCTGCCGTAACGTCCACATTACTATTAACCTGAGAGCGGTCTACAATATATGTGTAGGTAAACGTGTAGTGTCTGCCGTCCCGCACCGTCAAGGTCATATTGTAGTGTGTTACTTCACTATCACCCTTTTCTTCCCCCGTCGTGAGCGTATAATCCTTTGTATCTTGATTTTCCTTATGGTCATACAGTTTTATGCTGCTCCGGTCCAGTGTCGCGGTACCGCGTTTATTGACGGTAAACATATCATACAGTGTGATCACGGGACTCTTTGGGTTCAAAGTCAGTCCATCCGGGTTGATATCCACCGTATAGGTCAGTCTTCCGTTGCTGCTCTGTTCCACCGTTTTATTCAAGTGGGTGTCACCACGTTTGACCGTGATTTTTGCCGAAGCATCATCGACGCCCGTCCAGCTTGCCGTATTTTGATAGACCTTGGAGGACTCCAGTTGGTTCTTCCAATCGGCATCCTGCGTCAATTGCAATGCGTAGAAAATACCAATGGTCTGATAGCCGCGTTCCTCGGCCTTGACCTTGACCGTGTCCGGAATCTTATCCAGATTTTTGATGGTAAAGATCAGCTTCTTGCCGTCCGCACTCTGGGTCACGGTAAAGTTTTCCGGGGCAGTCAAATCAAAGCCAGCAAGGCCATCATGAGGTTCCCACCAATATACTGGCGTCCCATCTGCCTGCCAGTATATCTTTGAGCCAAGCGTATCGTTGACCGTTCCATCGGCTTGCACGAATCCGCCTGACGTGGATTTATTTGAGAAAACCGCCTGTTCCGCAGAAAACTTATGGGTCGGGTCGTACACCAGCCCGTCCGGGAGCGTATCCACTACGGTGATTTCCTTGCGGCCTTTCGCAGGTTTCAAGGAGATCTTATAGAAGATGCCTTCCTGTTGAGCGGTTGCATAATCATACTCTTTCGAGGAATCATTGGTATAATTCTGGCCGGCGTCATACGAAACCTGCTTTACGATTTCCTCCTTTTCCTCCGGGGCCTTGTCTTTTTTGTAGGTATACTCTGCCGACTTGTCATCATAGCCTTCGAGATGTGCTTTATTTTGGATGGTGCAAGGCACCTCCTCCGGCGCATTGCTCACATCCACATAGGTCGTGTAGCCCGTTCCTAATCCAGAGTTTCCGATGTTGATCTTGCGGATACCTTTAAAAGAGCTCACCGTAACACTGAAACCGGTCACTTTCAACGCTCTCTGCTCCGCTGTAAGCACAGCCGTTGACTCAATGCTCACTTGGCCGGATGCCGTCTGGAATGTATAGGTCACGGTGATACCATCTTTAAAATGTCCCCAGTGCTGCGGACGATAAGTGGCACCGTCATTGTCCAGGTATACTTCCATTGCACCCTTTTGACCATCTTGATTATTTAGCTGGTCAAACAGCTCTCCCAGCAATGCATAATGTTCCGCTGTTTGTCCATTGTCATACTTTGCAGGCTGGAAAGTATCGGAGATCGTCACATCATCAAACCGTTTTTCTCTTGGAATGAGTGCTGTAATGTACCACGTTGCTTTCTTTAAGCCATTGCCTGCATCTTTCAAAGCAGTATTACCACCAGTGGTCTTGAAAAAGGCTCCGCCATCCTGAATGTTTCCATTGGCCGTGGTATGATCTTTGTCCCCGCCTTTCTGATCCTCAATTGTTACAGTATTCGGAATGGATGTTTCCCCATTCGGCGCGTCGGACTGATACACGATCTTGTAGTAAGGCTTTTCCTCTCCTGCATTGATCGTCGGGAACGTATAGGTAAAGCCCTGATTTCCGGTTGCCATTTCGAGGGTTCCGCCGGGGATTTCTGTTTTGCACGCATCCTCTTTGTCTCCGCCGTAAAGCTTCACCGTGTTCTTGTCAATTATAGCTTTGCTGCCCTGAATCGCATCCCTCACGACATACTCGCTCAAATTCTGTTTGCCCGGGTTCCGCACGGTGATCGTCCAGGTTACTTTTCTCGTAACGCTGTCATAATTACCGCTTTTCTCGATCCGGTCCGAGAAGTTTTTGCTGGTTTCATCCGGGCTAAACTTGCCATTCCCATTGTCGGTTGCGGTTACTTTGTTGCCAATGCTGCCCGAAAGCTTCCCGTTTTTGCTCAAATTACGGCTGAGCTTATAGCGGTAGGTCAGCTCATAACGCTCCCCGGCTTTCAGCGCGTCGAGAGCATCGATTTCAAATTTGGTTTCGGCTTCTGCTGGAGCACCGCTTGCCGGGTTGGTAATCGTCGGGTTTACATCGATGGACTTACCCGTTCGATCTGTCTTGCTGCTGTACTTTTTTAGAGTAAAACCGGAATATGTTCCGTACAGGTTTTTCCAATCTGCAATCTGGTCTTCGATTTTCACCGTACCCGCTGTGCCTTTTTCAGACGAAACAGTTACCCGATACTCCAGATACGGGTTGCCTTTCTCATCATACTGGATATTTTCGGTGAGAAGCTCTTTTTTCGCATGGATATCTGTATTCTTCTTCACCGTAACGGTCGTTCCGGTACCGGGGAATGTGATCTTCTGTTCCAGATCCTCTCCACTGCAGGTTGCCAGTGCGGCAAACCAGAAATTCACCGGCTTCTCCAAATCGAATGCCTTGAGATTCGTAAAATGAATGGTCGCCACGCCATTCTCTGTAACCTTCAAAGTACCTACAACATTCCCGTCCGGGTCGGTCAGCACGCCGTTATCAAGCTCCTTTGCCAGCTTCAGGCCAGAGTTCCAAACGATCGTATCGCAAAGCGTATTGCCATTTTCATCCACAAAAGCATCTTTCTTGAGTTCTAAGGTTCCGTTGACGCGGATCGAGTCTCCCTCCTGGAAAACATGGCCATCCGTTACATCCGCCCAATCATTGTCTTTTGGTCCGTTCTTATACTGTGCGGCAACCTGAAAGGATTTAAAGGCAGTCGTGTTGAGCTCTTTATTCTCGTCTACCAAATAAATCACCTTGGAACCAACCTTTTGGGCTTCCTCGTCCTCATCCACCAAATCGCTGATCCCATACCCCTCCGCGGCATTGACGGACACAAAGCTGGTGACCTCGTTCAGGGCAACGCTCACCTCGGCCACCTGGTCGATGGTGGTCTCGCCGTCGGACTCGTAGCCGGTGGCGACATCGCCGGAAATGACGGTGAGGGCGGTGGTCAAGCCGCTTTCGTCGTCCACAGCCACATCCGACACCACGCCGATGGTCTCGTGGGCGTCGCTATTTTTGTACATGACGATATCACCCGGCAGGATACCGCCAAAATCCTGCGGGTCATCGCCGTAATAGGCCGAGTTCATCCGGGCCAGAGCGCCGCGCAGGGCGCTGATGCTGGCGTACTGGGGGATGATATCCTGCGGCACGCCCGCGTGGTACAGGCAGTAGGCCACAAAGGTGCTGTCCCAGTCGGCATACACCATGGGCTTGTCCTTATAGTACTGGTCGGCATACATGGTGTAGCCGTTGCCGTCCTCGTCCACGTCGGCCTTGCTCTCGGTATAGCCGAGCTGGCTCCGGGCCACGAGCACCATGTCCTGGGCCCAATCCACGCTGGTGCGGTCTGGGGTCTTGGCGTCGTACTCCGCGTCGATCTCGGCGTTGGGGTTGACGAGGCAGGCGGCCGTATGCTCGTGCTCTTCCTTGCCGCAGATCAGCACCTTGCCATAGCACTCGGCGGTGTGGTGGTGGACGGTATAGCCCGTGTCGATCTCGTCGTCCGTTTCGGGTTTGGCGGCTTCTTGTTCGGGTTCCGGGTCGGCTACTGCCTCCGATTCCTCGGCAGAATCGCTCTCCTCCGCGCTGTTTTCGTCCGTGTCGTACAGAGCGGCGCCGTCATCCGTTTTCTCCGGCTCGCCCTCTTCCTGGCCGCAGACCAGAACCTTTTCGAGGGTATAGCAGTCGTCGGTGTGCTCATGCTCGGTGCAGAGCAGTTCGCCGGTCTCCTGGTCGTAGCAATAATCCTGATGGACGTGGTCGCTCTCGATGCCGCAGGTCAGCACCTCTTCTTCCTCGTAGCAATCCGCGGTGTGGTGGTGCAGCACCACTTCCGGCTCCGGCTCTTCCTGCGTGGCGGGCTCACTTTCCGGCTCGCTCCCGGCTTCGTCCCAGTCCGCAGCGCCGGCGTCACCGTCCCCTGCGTCATCAGCCGAATCCATCGTTTCTTCGATGATTTCGCCCTCTTCATAGCCGCAGATAGGCTCGGTGCCCTCGATGTAGCAATCGTCGGTATGCTTGTGTTCTTCTTTCCCGCAGTAATAGCGCGTGTCATCGGCGGCAAGCGCGATGCCATCCTGATGCAGCCGCCAGCTGACGCTCATGGCGGTCAGCATCGCCAGCACCAGAACCATTGCCACCGAACGCCGGGCCAGATGACGCTGCCGTTGGACGTTCTGAATGGCTTCCTGGAAGCGATTCTTCATTCCCATAATGGATTCCTTTCCTCAGTGAATCAACGAAAAACCGGACAAGGGCCAGACGCGTAAAAAGACCTTGCCCACGATTTGACTTTTTTCGACACAGCCGATCACCGTACTCCGGCTGTCGATGGAGGTGACGCGGTGGTCGCCCATCACAAAATAGCGGCTCTCCGGCACCTGATAGGGGAACTCGATGTCGCACTCGCCCAGCGCCAGCTCATCCACATAGGGCTCGTCGAGCACCTCTCCATTGACGCTCACGACACCTTTGGTGTCGATGGAGATGACATCGCCCGGCCCGCCGATGATGCGCTTGAGCAGCAGCTTGTTCTGCCAGTAAAAACCACACAAGTCGCCCGTCTTCCAATCGTCCGTTTTTACCAGCAGGATCACGTCCCGGTCCTGCAAGGTGGGGTTCATGCTGTCGCCCGACACCTGCAGCACAGGCAGCAGCAGCGTGGCCAGCAGCACTGCAATGGCCGCCACCACGATCAGGGTGCCCACCGTACCGCGCAGCACCCGCCAGAAACGCCGCCGTTCGGTCAGGCGCTCCCGTTCCGCATCCACCCGCTGCAAAGCCTCGGTGTCCTGCGGCGTTTCCTCCTGCCGGAGCGTGTCGATGACGTCGATCAGCTCCGTGCGGCTCATCCGCCGCAATTTCCGCTCTGACATAATTCCTCCGCAAAGTCTTCTGCAAGGCTTTGTCTTTCATTCCATTCCCAATTTATCTCAATTGCCGTCCTCTGCAAAGCGCGGCACAATCCACGAAAACATTTTCGTTCTTTTTCCACGAAAAAATTTTTATAAAGATAAGTGGTATTAGCAACAGTATAGCACCAATATTTCCTGTTTTCAATCAATTTTCCTAAGATTCTTTGCCACGATTCCTGCTTTTCATGATTTATTCCTTTTGCAAAACATCTTTTTGTATTTTTACAACAAAAGAGCACCCCAGGGCAGGAAACCCGGAGTGCTCTTTGATTACACAGTGTTGAACCGCGCGTTTTATTTACTTCTTGGTGCTTCCCATATCGGGGACAAAGCTATTGATCTTCTTGACGGTGTCCACGATGGTGACCACGTTGTTGATGATGGAGCTGCCGGCGGAGAAGACACGGGCAATGTAATTGAACAGGGTGCCGATATCCTTGAACATCTGCCAGCCGGTGGTTTCACCGCCAACCAGATAGGTCATCTCCTCTGCATCAATGGCTGCGTAATTGGCGGGCATTTTGAGTTCATAGTTCGTCATAGTAATTTTCCTTTCTTCAGTAAACTCAATAGAAAAGCAAATTCATCAGGAACCCTGTGCGGCGACCACGGTAACCACGACAGCGACCACCGTTGTGACCACCAGCACCGTGCCGAGGTTGTCTTTCAGCTTCCAGCTCTTCTCTGTGTCAGCGGCTGCCGGTGCTGTCGTCGTTGTCTTGGCTGCAGTGGCTGTGGCTGTGTTCTTTTTGGCCGTCGGCGTCCAGTGCGCGTAGATGGTGGTATCGTCCTTGAAGTTGTACCGCGTGGTGATCTTGGTGCCGCCCACCACATCGTCGTACCAGCCATCAAACTTATAGCCCTCCATGGTGGGGGTGGGCGTACTGGTCAGCCGGTAATTAGAGCCGTACTTGTAGGCATACAGCTGCATGACATCACATGTACCGCCCTGTGCTTCCAAGTAGACGTTGTAATAGCTTGCGTCCGCCGCAAACGCCATGGGCACCAGGTTGCAGCACAGTGCCAGCGTCAGTACGCAGAGCACGAGCTTTTTCCAAAGCTGCTTCATAGACCGCGTCCTCTCTTTCCAAGCGTATTTCCCCGGGCGCTTTCCGGTGTTCCGGGAGCGGCACGTTCCACCCAGCCGCCGGGCGGTTTTCCAGCGCTCTCCCATGGAACAATTATGAATCGGAACGGGTGCCTTGTCAAGCCCGGATCGCAAAATCGAGGTGGGAATTTTTATGGCATTTTCCGTCATTTTCCGCGTTCCCGGACAGATGTCGCGTTTCCGCGGCCATTTCCCGCCGGTTTCCCGTTTTTGCGCCCCTCTCTGCCGTGCAGGAAACAGCAGGGAGGAAAAGCTCACAGCCGGTTCTTTTTCATCAGAAATATTTTACCAGAAATGCCCGTGTCCGCGCAAGTGTCCAAATGGACACAAATCACAGATTTGCGCCTGTTTTATTAGGTTCTGCACAAAGCCGCCCACAAAAGTTCGTGTAGAACGCACAAAAAACACGGCATAAAAATCCACCAGCCTTTCTTCCACCGCAATTTCGACAAAAACGCTTGCTTTTTGAGCCCGCATTGCTTATTATATTCCTATAAAAATTCTGGGTGTTTTTTGTGCAGATCGTCTGCATGGGCACCGCCCGGAAGAACGGAGGAAGCCGCATGACCCTTGCGGAAGAGAAACAGGTTCAGCGCAAAGCGGGCATTGCGGCCCGCCGGGCACTGGCACCGGAAACCCGTGCCGCTGCCAATGCAACTCTCTGCGCCCGGCTGGCGGCGCTCCCCTGCTTCCGGCAGGCCCGGACCATCCTGCTTTACGCAGCCTTTGGCGGCGAGGCCGATCTGGCCACCCTGGCCGAGACGGCCCGGGGCCTGGGCAAAACGCTGGCCTATCCCGTCTGCGGGGAAAATTTCAGCCTGACCGCGGCTGTGCCCGGCGAGGATGGCTGGGAGGCAGGGGCCTACGGCATCCGCACCCCCATCCTGAGCCGGGCAGAGATCCTGCCGCCGGAGGCACTGGATCTGATTTTAGTGCCCTGCACCGCCTTTGACGCCGCCTGCGGCCGGGTGGGGATGGGCAAAGGCTACTACGACCGCTACCTGCCCCGCTGCACCCGTGCGGTGAAGCTGGGCATTGCGTTTGAAGCACAGCGCGTCCCCCACGCCGCTCTGGACGAACACGACCAGCGGCTGGACGCGTTCATCACCGAGGGAGGAATCTATCATGGAACTGACAAAATCGAGCTGTGAGGGCTTTTTGGAGAGCCTTGCCAGCAAAGCCCCGGTCCCGGGCGGCGGCGGTGCAGCGGCCCTTGTGGGTGCGGCCGGCGTGGCCCTGGGCAATATGGTGGGCAGCCTGACCGTGGGCAAAAAGAAGTACGCGGCGGTAGAGGCGGATCTCCGAGCCCTGAATGCCCGGGCGGAATCCCTGCGCAGGCGGCTGGAAGCGCTGGTGCAGGCCGACGCGGAGGCGTTTATGCCGCTGGCTGCCGCCTACGGCCTGCCCAAAGAGACGCCGGAACAGCAGGCCCATAAGGCCGCGGTGCTGGAGCAGGCGCTGGACGGGGCCTGTGCCGTGCCTCTGGAGACCATGGAAGCCTGCTGTGAGGGCATTGCACTGGCGCAGGAGTACGCCGCCAAGGGCAGCGCGCTGGCCGTCTCCGACGCCGGGTGTGCGGCGCTGTTCTGCAAGGCTGCCTTACAGGCTTCGGGCCTGAATGTCTCCATCAATACCAAACTGATGGCAGACCGCGCCCACGCCGAGGCCCTGAACGCCAAGGCAGACGCACTGCTGGCACAGTACGTCCCGCTGGCCGATACGCTCTACGAAAAAATGGCAACACAATTGAGAGGGGAAGTTTAAATGGCAACGATCTTAAAAGGCGCGCCCGTGGTGGCGGCCATGAACGAGGCAAACGCCGCCCGCTGTGCGGCATTGGCCGCCAAAGGCATCACCCCTGCCCTGGCCGTGGTCCGGGTGGGCGAGCGGGAGGACGACCTCTCCTATGAGCGGGGCGTCATGACCCGCTGCGGCAAGGTGGGCGTAGCCGTCCGGCAGTTTTTGCTGCCCGCCGATGCCACTCAGGACGCCCTGCTGGAAGTCATTGAAAAAATCAACGCGGACAAGTCCATTCACGGCTGTCTGCTCTTCCGCCCGCTGCCCAGGCAGTTCGATGACCGCACCATCCGCGCGGCACTGGCCCCGGAAAAGGACATTGACGGCATCACGGACGGCTCGCTGGCCGGCGTGTTTACCAACACGGCGCTGGGCTACCCGCCCTGCACCGCCCAGGCCTGCCTGGAAATTCTGAAGTATTACGATATCCCCCTCTCCGGCAAGCGGGCCGTGGTGGTGGGCCGAAGCCTTGTGGTGGGCAAGCCTGCCGCCATGATGCTGGACCGCGAAAACGCTACGGTCACGATCTGCAACTCCCGCACCCAGAACCTGCCCGCCCTCTGCAAAGAGGCTGATGTGGTCGTGGTGGCCATGGGCAAGCGCGGCTTCATCGGAGCCGACTGCCTGCGGGAGGGCCAGACCGTTGTGGATGTGGGCATCCATGTGGGCGATGACGGCAAGCTCTGCGGGGACGTCCGCTTTGCCGAAGCCGAGCCCGTGGTGGAAGCCATCACCCCCGTGCCGGGCGGTGTGGGCACCGTGACCACCTCCGTGCTGGTGGGCCATGTGGTGGAAGCAGCGGAGAAGACGCTTTTATAAAAGTTTCATCTATTTATTCATTTTCAATCATAAACATAAAGCACAAAACGCAAAACGCGCCCGGGCGGTGAGGAACCGCCGGGAGCGTTTTGCGCTCTAGGGTTATGCCGGGAGGTAGAAAAGAAAATAGGAAAATAGGAAAAAGATAATGTCAGATGTTACGCGGCATTCTTTGCCGGGGCAAAGACCAGCGCTTTTTTCCGCTTGTTCTGCATCGAACGGACGATGCAGCTGAGCGTGAAGTTGATGATGAAGTAGATAACGCAGGCGGCACCGAACAGGACCATGACGTCGGAAACATTCACGGTGCCCAGACCGTTGTAGGTGCCCGCGGCACTCAGCAGCTGGCGGATGCGGGCCATCAGCTCGATGGTGGCCACGTTTGCCAGATAAGACGAATCCTTGATGGTGGTGATGACCTGGCTCAGCAGGGTGGGCACGATGTTGCGGTATGCCTGGGGCAGCACGATGTAGAGCAGCACTTCAGCGGTGTTGAAGCCCTGTGCGTAACCGGCCTCGAACTGGCCCTTAGCCACACCATTCAGGCCGCCGCGGACGATCTCCGCAATGACGGAGGAGTTGAACAGGATCAGAGCCAGCGCTGCCTTGAACAGGAGCTTCATCTCCACGCTGGTCAGGCCGAACATTTTCCGGGCAAAGAATGCCGGGCAGGGGCAGAAGACCACGCAAATGAAGATCCACAGCAGGTAGGGCGTGTTGCGGAACAGCTCGATGTAAGCGGCGCTCAGCCAGCCCAGGACGCGGGCCGGGCCATGCTTGCAGTAGGTGCGGGCCAGTGCCAGCAGGCTGCCGACGATGAGGCCCAGAATAACGCCCAGCACCGAGATGATGCAGGTAAAGGCCACGCCGCGCAGCAGGTAGAGCATCACACCCTGCTGGGTGAGGATGGAAAGGCTTGCAGCAAGTGTTTTCATGTTAAGCAGCCTCCTTGAGTTCCACCTTGGCGGCGGTCTTGAGGGTGGTGTTCACGCGGCCCTTGCGTGCCTTGAGGGAAGCCTCCCAACGGGTCGCCAGCGTGGACAGCGGGAAGCAGACCACAAAGAAGATGAGGCCGCAGACGATGTAAGCGGGAGCGTAAGCGCCGCCGGTGGAAGCACCGGTGACAAAGCTGTAGGTCACACTGATGAGGTCCGCACCACCCACGATGTAGAGGCAGGAAGTGTTTTTAAAGAGGTTGACCACCTGGTTGACCATGGGAGGCAGCATCACGGGGATGCTCTGGGGCAGGATGATATAACCCATCCGCTGCAGATAGTTGAAGCCCTGTGCCTGTGCGGCCTCAAACTGGCCCTTGGGCACCGACTCAATGGCCGCGCGGACCACCTCGCCCATGTAGGCACCGGTGTAAACGCCCAGTGCAATGATGCCGGTGCGGATGACGCCGAGGCTCAGGCCCGCAAAGGCCAGCGCGTAGTACAAAAAGCAGAGCTGGAGCAGCAGCGGGGTGTTCTGGATGAACTCCACATACACGCGGGCCACAAACTTCAAGATCTTATTGCCGCTGGTGGCCATCAGGCCCAGCAGAGCGCCAATGGCAAAGGCCAGCGCCAGCGCGCAGACAGCGGTCTGTAAGGTATTGCCCAGACCCAGCAGAAAGCTCTCTTTATGGTTCCAAACCGTACTCCAAGCGTCCATCGAAAATAAACCAGACATGGCAAACGCTCCTTTCCCTTTCTATCCCTCAATTGCAAAAGTGGTCTTTTAGCTCAGGCCGTTCTCCTTGATCAGGCTCTCGACCGTACCATCGGCCAGCCAGCCCTGCACCAGCTCATCGCACAGGGCGGAGAAATCGCTGCCTTTCTTGGTGGCGATGCCGTACTCCTGCGGGCTGAACTCCGCATCCACGTAGCTGCGGCCATCGGTCTTGTAGATGGCCAGAATGGACTTATCCACGCAGAAGCCCTGGATCTCGTTTGCGCTCAACGCGGTGCTGATGGCGGGATAATCGTCGTACTGACGGAACGAGATGCCCTCTTTCCAGGTATCCGCGTTGAACGTGTCGGCGTCAAAGTTTGCACCGTCCAGCACGCCCGCGTCGATCATGGCCTTGACCAGAGCACGGGCAGAAGTAGAACCGGAGGACACGCCCACGACCTTGTCTTTCAGGTCTGCCAGATCCTTGATGCCGTTGGAGTCCTCGACCAGAACGGAAACATAATCGGTGTAGTAGGGAGTGGTGAAATCCCAGCTCTTCTTGCGCTCCTCGGTGATGGTGAACGTTGCCAGAACGGCGTCGATGTCGCCGGAGTCCAGCAGCTCGCCGCGGGTAGCAGCGGTGACGGTGGTGAACTCGACATCCACACCCAGATACTCGGCGATCATCTCAGCCAGGCTGTCCTCCAGGCCTTTGTACTCACCCGTCAGGGTGTCCTGGAAGCTGAAGCCCTGCACGGCGTTCTTGACGCCGACCTTGAGGACGCCGCGATCCACGATGGCCTGGGTATCCGGGCCAAAGCTGGCGGCTGCCGCGCTGGAAGCACCGGCGGTGCTGGCGGCAGTGGAAGCGGTGGAAGCAGCGGTGCTGCTGGAAGAGCCGCCGCAGGCGGCCAGCATGGAAAGGACAGCGGCCGAGCCAGCGGCCTTGACAAAGCTGCGACGAGAGATCTTTTTCATAATCATACACTCCTCTATGTTTTTTGCAGCCTGGGCGGCTTTCCCTGCCCGCCCCGAAACCGGCTGCGTTTTATCAACAACGGCGGCGCACCACAACTTGTGCACCCGGCCGTGTCAACCAAAATAAGATGTTACCGGACGATCTTGCTCAGGAACTGGCGGACACGCTCGCTCTTGGGGTTGGTGAAGAAATGCTCCGGCGTGCCCTCTTCAATGATCTGTCCGTCCGCCATAAAGACGACCCGGTCTGCCACCGAGCGGGCAAAGCCCATCTCGTGGGTGACGACCACCATCGTGATGTTTTTCTCGTGTGCCAGCCGAACCATGACGTCCAGCACTTCCTGAATGGTCTCGGGGTCCAGTGCACTGGTGGGCTCATCGAACAGGATGATTTTGGTCTGTGCACAGAGGGCCCGCGCAATGGCGATGCGCTGCTGCTGGCCGCCGGAGAGCTGGGGCGGATAAACATCCGCCTTATCCCGCAGGCCGACTACCTCAAGATAATGATATGCAAGCTCCTCCGCCTCGGCCTTTGTTTTGTGGTGGAGCTTCATGGGGGCCAGCGTCAGGTTCTTGAGCACGGTCATGTGCGGGTAGAGGTTGAACTGCTGGAACACCATGCTGATGTTCTCCCGCACGACACGGGTCTTGTTTTTGTTGGTAAGCTCCTCCCCGTTGATATAAACATGGCCGCTGGTAGGCTCCTCCAAAAAATTCATGCAGCGGACGGTGGTCGATTTGCCGCTGCCCGAGGGTCCGATGATGACCAGCTTCTCGCCCTCAGCCACTTCCAGGTTCACGTCTTTCAGAACGTGCAGGTCCCCGAAGTATTTATCCACATGTTCCAGTTTGATCATGAAGTATTCCGCCTTTCCCTATCCTCTTTTTGCCTGTGCACATGCACCACAGACCAGTGCGCCCGGGGGTTGTCTTTTAACATGAAAAGAAAAAAGGCGCAGAGTGAATAAGCTTCACTCAAGCGCCTTTGCTTTCGTTAATAGAAGTATACCTGTTTTTCGTCAAACTTTCAATAAGTAAAGTGCAACAATTTACCACGTGCACTTTTATGCATTTTGGAAAGTTAGACAAACATCATACTTAAAATCATTCATTCAGCGGGCCAGCAGCAGCAAAAGTGCCGATGCCACCGCCTGCAGGATCAGCCAGCGGGCCACCACCTGCTCATCGCTCCAGCCCATCCGCTTGCGCACATGGTCGTGCAGCGGGGTCAGCGTTTTTTTCAGGATGCTGATGTGCAAAAACCGCTTGAAGCTGATTTTGAGGATACCCAGACTGCCGTCCACGATAAAGACCAGTGCCGCCAGCAGGAATGCGAACGGGTGATTGCTCTTGAGGGCCAGGATGGCCAGGAAGAAGCCCATGGCGCGGCTGCCGGCGTCCCCCATCAACAGGGTGGAGGGTTTGGCATTGGACCACAGGTAGGCCAGCAGGGCACCGATGAAGACGACGCCTGCCGTGGCATACTCGCCCAGCTCCTCCCAATAGGCCAGCAGGAACGTGCCGATGGACACCACTGCCAGGCTGGCCGAGAGGCCGTCCACACCGTCGGTGCAGTTGACCACATTGATGCTGGCCCAGATGAGCACGACGATGAGCAGCAGGTAGACCGGGTACGGGATGCGGAACACCCAGTTCAGCAGCTGCACGCCGGTGCCGTTGAAGTTGAGGTAGGTGACACCTGCCACCACCGCGATGACAAAATCAATGAGGCCCTTTTTGTATTCGTTCCAGGCCGTATCCGCCGCATCGTCAAAATAGCCCGAGAGCATGGAGGCGATGAGGAGGGCGGTATAGATCAGGTACTCCACCCGGAACGGGATGACAGCCAGCGTCACCAGCGCGATGCAGAGCACAAAGATGAGGCCGGAGCCACGGGCCTTGCCCTTGGACAGCTCGCCGTTGACAGCGAACGCGCGGCCATGGTCATGGGGCAGCCGCTCCCGGAACATGGAGTCCATCAGGGCGGTCAATGCAAACGCCAGCAGAAAGCCCAGCGCGTCCACGGCACGGGTGCCGATGGTATCAGAAAGCATTTCGATCATAAGATTCAATTCCTCTTTCATAGTATTCTTCCCATGGTGAGAGTGTATCACGCGGAACCGTAAAAATCAATTGCCCTGCCGCAAAATCGTCCTTGATTGACAATCCTCTTCCCTCTTATTATAATAGGTATTGCTTTTCCATTTTGTATTTGCAGAGGAGACATCATGACACTTTCACTTGATATTCTCGCGGCCCGGATGCGGCAGGGCGAGAGCATCCCGCTGGGCGACACGGCCCGCGTTGCCGTTGCCCTGAGCGTGCCCGCCATCCTGCAGCAGCTGGTGGTCACGGCGATGGAGTACATTGACGCGGCCATGGTGGGCCACATCGGGGCCGAGGCCACGGCGGCCATCGGCATCGTCAGCTCCAGCACCTGGCTGCTCCACGGCATTCTGGTGGGGCTGTTCACGTCTTTTGCCATCCAGATCGCGCAGTATCTCGGGGCCGACCGCCAGGATGATGCCCGAGGCGTGCTGCGGCAGTCCATGATCTTCAACATCCTCCTCGGCTGCGGCATGGCGGCGCTGGGCATCGGCATCTGCCGGTTCCTGCCCGGGTGGCTGGGTGCGGACCCGTCTTTGCAGGGCAATGCTTCGGCCTACTTTGGCATCTGGTCCGCAGCCCTGCCGTTCAGCATGGCCATGGGGATGTACTCCGCCATGCTGCGGGCCACGGGTGACGCCCTGACGCCCAGCCTCATCAGCGTGCTGGTCTGCGTGCTGGACATCTTCTTCAACTTTTTCCTCATCAATCCCACCCGGGAGATGGAGCTGTTGGGCCAGACCGTCACGATGTTCGGTTTTGGCTGGGGTGTGCCGGGCGCGGCGCTGGGCACGGCCCTTGCCACCATGATCGGCGGGCTGGCCGCACTGGCGGTGCTCCTGCTGCGGGAGAGCCCACTGGCCATCCGCTACCCCGGCAGCTGGAAGATCACCCGCTCCTGCCTGATCAACCTGTGGCGGGTGGG
>OLOR01001504.1_pt1 | contig 21124 bp, 18 predicted proteins | sample 1672521 | NCBI WGS metagenome assembly OLOR01 (sample SAMEA3136695, study PRJEB25190) | human gut metagenome | biome: human gut; feature: human-associated habitat; material: faeces | place: Austria | collected 2013
GTGGCCGCATCTCGGATCTCATCCACCGTCGCCGCCGTGGCGCGGAAGGCGGCCACATCGCCCAGCAGCGCCTCAATTTTCGGCATGCCCTGGGCGCACGGCGTGCACTTGCCGCAGGTCTGCGCGGCGCTCGCTTGCAACTGTCCCAGCACCATCCCCACCGGACACTGGCCCGGCGGCATGGCTTCCACGCGTCGGGCGAAGGCCTCGACGAACTCCCCCGTCCGTGCATCGGCCCGCGCCGCCACCTCAACGGTCAAACGCCCCATAGCTCTCTCTTTCCTGTATTGACGCTAACCGACACACCATAACGCGTCTAGTATTTCCGATTGGTAACAAGCCCATGGGAAAAAGCACTACGGCGCAGAATTAACTCTAAACCACCTGAGAATACCTTCTAGAGCTCTGCCACGGTGCCGAGTCCGCGCCTCGCGGCAGCGTCCAGGGCGATCTTGGCACAGGCAATGTCAAGCAGCGCGGTGCCCGCCGAGTCGAAGACCGTGACGTCCTCGGCGCTCGTGCGGCCCGGCACCTTCCCCACCAGCACGTCTCCCAGCTCGCCGAGCACATGATCCAGGCCGAAGGCGCCCTCAGCCAGTCCGCGCTCGATCTCGCCGTTGCTCGCGCAGTTGGCCGTATCGTCGGAGTAGCCGTAGCCCACGCGAAAGCTCTTCGGCTCCTCGAAGCAGTCGCCCGGCGTGACGAAGGCACCGTTGAACTTCACCATATCGGTGCAGAAATCGTAGGAGGGGATGTCGTAGTCGTAGTAGACGAGCGCCGTCGTGCCGGCCTCGGGCGGAACGACGGACAGGTGCGGCTCCGATTCCACCCATTCCAAAAGCGTAGCCAAATTCTCCCGCACGATACGGCGGCTGCGGTCGAGGATGGCGTCGGCATGGGCCAGCGCGTAGGCGCCCACGGCCTCGTCGAACAAGCCGCAGGAGATGAGGTTGTAGTCGCGATGGGACAGAAGGTCTCGGCGCAGCTGTTCGTCCTTGGTAATGCACCAGCCCAGACGGATGCCCGCCAGCGACCACACCTTGCTCATGGAGCTGGTGGTGACGCCCTTGTCGTAAAGGTCGACGACCGACTCGGCGTACTCGTCGGTCTGGTTCAAGTGGCGGTACACCTCGTCGCAGTGCAGCCACGCGTCGTTCTTGCGCGCCACCTCCACGATGGCCCGCAGCGTCTCGCCGTCGAGCAGGGCACCCGTGGGGTTGTCGGGATTGTTGATGCAGATGACCTTCGTCTCCGGCGTGCACAGGGCGTCCAGGGCCTCCACGTCCACGTGGTAGCCGTTCTCCTTCTCCAGATGCAGCACGTCCACCGCAGCGCCGCACATCTCGGGGATGGAGTAGAGCTGCTGGTAGGTGGGCATGACCGATACTACGTGATCGCCCGGGTTCACCAGCGTCGAGAGCACGAGCGCGTTGGCGCCGGCGGCCCCGTGGGTGGGAATGATGTGCTCGGGCGCCACGGTGCGGTAGAGCTTGGCGATGCCAGAAAGCAGGTCGGGGCGACCCTCGATGTCGCCGTAGGTGAGGCGGCGCGCCGCGAAGGCGTCCAGAAACGCCTGCTTGTCGCCGCCGGTCAGCTCGAAGAGCTGGTCGAGGGACAGCGAGTACACGCACGTCTCGGCGACGTTGTAGGTGCACTTCGTCTCCCAGAGGTTCATCCACTGCTCGACTTCGAAATCCTTGATCTCCATGGGGGTTCTCCTTCTCGCTGATCCACGGTCTCCGCTAGGAACGTGAGTCCAGCATAAAAGGCGAACCCGAAGCAGGATGTGGAGGCGGCCACAGGCTCTCAGGCGGCCCGTTGTGGGCGCCCACAACGGGGCTTGCGGCCGCCCACGGCGCAAACGAGCCGCGCCCTATCGCACGCAGCGCTCTGCGAAAGCGAGGTGCCTAGAGGAAGATCATCGACAGGTAGGCGAACAGCTGCTTGTCCGTGGCGTCTTCCATCGCCAGCACCGCGCGAGCACGGTTGACGCGGTTGCGCACCGAATTGGGGTGCTGGCAGAGGCGCTCAGCCGCCGCGTTCGCGTCACCGCCGCAAGCCACGTAGACCCGCAGGCTCTCGACGAGATTGGAGCCTGCTTCAGCATCGGAGGCAGCGAGTCGATCAAGGCCCGCTGCGCAGGCGCGCTCGAGCAGCCAGCCGTTTTGTCGGGCAACACGGAAGGCATCTGGGCCCAGCATGTCCCACGAAACAGCAGAGTGGCCCATCCTTTTTGCCGCCTCGCCGCATCCGAGAGCCTCGACGATGGCCCCATCGGCCCAATCGGTACCGAACACCTCGGAGAGCCCAGCCGCGCAATGCCCTCCAAAGCCGGCGATAAGCACCTCGATATCGCCTGCTTCCAGAGACTCGAAATCATCGGCGACAAGAAGGGCCAAAAGACGCTGCGCCGACGGCTCGCAGCAACGACGCGCTCTGACCGCCAGCTGAGAAATCCGAGACTCTTTCGGAGCCCCAACAGGGCGGAGAAAGGCTTTTGGACAACCTTCTCGCTACGGGGCCAGGCAGGTTATCGGGACGACGTAGACGCCGTCCGGTCGGCAATAGGCCGCTTGCTGGCCCGTGAGCACCATAAGGAACGAGGGAGCTCCCTCTTTGGAATCGTCAACACGCGAGGCGAGCTTCAACAAGTGGGCCGCGCCCTCTTCAACCTGCTTCTCGCCGAGCTTCACCTCGACGGCCCCCCAGCGACCATCGTCCAAGACGACGACGGCGTCGGCCTCGAGACCCGTCTTATCGCGATAGTGGTAGACGGTTCCCCGCAGCTTGGCCGCATACACGCGCAGATCACGCACGCACAGCGATTCGAAAAACAGCCCGAAGGTACTAAAGTCCAGCAAGAGCTTCCGCGGAGACGCGCCCAACAGGGCCGCCCCGATGCTCGGATCGCAGAAGTGCCGCGTCGGGCTGGTGCGCACGGCGGTCTTGGAGCGCAACGCCGGATTCCACGCCGGCAAGTCCTCGGTAACGTAGGTGCGCCGGAGCGCGTCGAGGTAATCGGCGACCGTGTTCTCCGAAGGTGGCTCTCCTCCCATATCCGCTGCGATGGTCGCCTGGCTCGCCTCGGTGGATATGTTGCGCGCATAGGAGCGCAGAATGGCCCGCAGCCACGTCGAGTTGCGCTTCTTGTCGTCCATCTCGTCGATGTCCGAGTCGAGCAGCTCGGCAACGTAATCCTTAGCCTGGTCGAGGGCGATCTCCGGATCGCTTTCCAGCACGGCCTCCGGCCAACCGCCACGGCAGAGCGCAAAGGCGATGTCCTCGATGGAGCGATCAGATATGGCGCCCACCTCGGCGGCACCATCGAAGAGCCCCGCTAGTGAGACCGCGCCCGTAGACTCGCGGGACTCGAAGAGCGACATGGGGCGCATATGCATACGGGATATCCGTCCCACGCCGGAATGCTTCGGTCTCTTCTTGGGCGTAGCCGAACCGGTGAGGATGAACCGGCCCTTGCCCTTCCCCTGGTCGACCGCGAAACGGACGGCATCCCACAGCTGCGGCGCCATCTGCCATTCGTCGATGAGGTGCGGCTCGGCGCCTTCCAAGAGCACCGACGGGCGCACTTCGGCCAAAGCGACCAGAGAGGGACCCTCGTCGGGATCTTGGAGGTACACAGCACTTTGCGCCTGCTGCTTGGCCGTCTCGGTCTTGCCGCACCATTTCGCGCCGACGATCTGAACGGCGCCGGAAGCCCGAAGCGCCCGCTGAAGCACAGCGTCGGCCACGCGCGGCCAATAGCCCTCCTGTCGCTCTTCGTCCTTCTCCACCATGGCGCGCCCCTTCCATCAATGATCGATCGGTGCGCCTACTATACCACGTCAGCGAGGTGATTGCGGAAGTTGGATCGTTTTCATTGAGGAAGTTGGATCATTTTTGTTGAGGAAGTTGGACTTTTGGGAGACATTTGGCGCACCGAGGACGTAACCCTTCTCCAGGTGGTAATTACCCACGTCGAGGATCTTGCCGAGCGCCTTGTGCCGTGCGAGGGAACAACAACGTCAACTCTGGCCGCAACGCCGCCAACGCTGCTGCGGTTTACCTAGCCGCATAGCGCGAGAACAAGGATAGTCGCCAAAACCGCCGGCTACTCTCGTCTAGTCGCTCTTCCCCATACAGGCCGCCACGTATCTCCCTCCCCTGCGTGGCAGCCTGAGCGTTGTCATTGTCCTGCGATCTCCTTGTGGAAATAGGCACCGAACGCGTACAGTGGCACGTTCTTAATCACTCCATCACGTGAGAAAGGGGCCAACGAAGTGCGCAAGGCCAGTACTGGGAGATGCTTTTTGACGAAAGCGGCAAGGCTTTTCGCCCTCAGATTGGTTCCAGCCTTCACTTCAATGGGCACGGGCTGCGGCACTCGCTCGTTTCCATCTACGATGAAATCGATTTCGGTGCGCGTCGACTGGTTCATGAAATAGTGCAGCTTGTTGCCCGTATCCACTTTGTTGCCCGCCTGGCCGCTCGCAAGCAGTTCTTGGGCAACGAGCTGCTCTGCAAGCGCCCCCTTGAATGAACTGAACAACGCCTCGCTATCGAGAATAGTTCGGGCACTCAAGTTGCACATTGCGCCAAGTAGACCCACATCGAGCACATAGACCTTGAACACTCCCTCGTCTTCATGAGACGCAAGAGGCGACTCGGGCACGCTCACACAACTCGAGGGACACACAAGCGAGGTGTCGGTCAGCCATTGCAGAGCATCTCCGTACTCCCGGGCTCTCGCCGACTCCCGTATCTTGGAAAACATAAACTTACGGTTTTCTTTGGCCAAGTTTGTCGGCACCGCCCGCCAGACACGACGAATCCGTTCTGCTAGCGCATCGTCGGCATACTTTGAGAAATCGGCGCTGTAGGAGCGCAAGAGCTCGCTGTGCACACGGCGCGCCTCCGCTGGATCCGACGTTTCTGCGAAGGAAAGCACCGCCTCCGGCATTCCCCCTACGAATAGATATTGTTTCAGCAGCTCGATCAACCGGTCGTGGAACGGGGCCATGGCGTCCCAGTCAAGAGCAGACACCAATTCAGCCAACAATTCCTCACCAACACCGTCTAAAAACTCCCGGAAACTGAGAGGGTAGAGATCGAGAAAGCTCACTTTCCCCACAGGGAATGAAGCCCGCGCCTGCGGCTTATTTTCCGTTCGCTTCCCCCGCCGCAACGCAAGTCCGAGCGCCGATCCGCCCGCAACAACGGGAATATGGGGAGTTTGCTCGTTGAAGTACTTGAGCGATTGAATGGCGCGAGGGGATTCTTGTATCTCATCAAGAATGAGCAGAGTATGCTTGTCGATGCGGACGCCTGCTTCAGCTTGGAGTATGGGAAGGAGCCTGTTCGGCGACAACGATCCTTCGAAAGCGGCGATGAGCTGGGGATTGTCATCGAAGGTGATGTACGCCGTTTCCCTGAAGTACGCTCGCCCAAACTCCTTCATAAGCCACGTTTTCCCCACCTGCCGGGCTCCGCTCACGATGAGCGGCTTTCGTCGAGGAGATTCTTTCCAGCGCTTCATATCTTCGATGGCCTGGCGCTTCATGGCATCCTTTCAGGGTGATTCACGTTTTTGCATAGGTTATTTTTGCAAATCACCACGTTTTTGCATAGGAGAATTTTGGGATTCACCACGTTTTTATATAGGTAACGGTATCCCGACATCAGCAGCTGAAAAGTCAACCTCATTCCGAATCGAGAAACTTAGTGAAACTTAGAACTCCTTAGAAGAACTTAGTTAAACTTAGTGAAACTTAGAACTCCTTAGTAAAACTTAGAAGGAGGCATTGTGGGCATCGAGGAGAATCCTTTCACCCCAAGGAGTCGGCGTGCTCTTCACCGTCGACGAAGTCGATCCGACGCTCGACGAAATGGTTCAGCTCGCCGCCTTCTACCAGCACTTTGTTCGGGAGGGGCGCAAGGTAGCGCTCCTCATGGCGGGACTGCCGCACAACATCTCATCTTTGCTCAACAACAAGACCGTGTCGTTTCTCCGGCGCTCGAACCGCAGGGCACTTGACCGCATTCCCGACGGCGAGGTTTCCGCAGCGCTCGTGCGCACGGCCCAAGCAGGCAACCGCAACGTTGACGCAGCGGCGCTGACTGCAGCGACGGAGTCCATCGGCGGCTTTCCTTTCATGCTCCAGCTTGTCGGGTACTACGCCTGGGACGAAAATCCCCGGGCTAGCACACTCGATTCGGCCGACTTCGCGCGCGGTATCGCCATCGCACAGCAGGAAATGACCTACCGTGTTTTGGACGCCACCTTCGCCGAGCTCTCCCCCGGCGACCTTCGTTTCGCTGCAGCTATGCTGGAAGATGAAGGGGACAGCCGCATCGCCGATCTCGTCGAGCGGCTGGGGCGTTCCTCTTCCGTCGTGGCGCAGTACCGCAAGCGGCTTATCGACACCGGCATCATTGGCAAACGCGCACGCGGCCTCGTGGGGTTCGACCTCCCTTACTTCCGCGACTACTTGCAGGAGAAGCTCGACAACGGAGAACTGCTACTCGAGAATTAGGCTTCCGAACCCCTCCCCCTACAGCGCCAGCTTGTAGATGGCCTCGGCGTCTTCCAGGGTCAGCTTCTTGAAGGTGCCGAAGGGGATGCCCTTGTTCTGGGCCAGCGTCGGCAGCATCTTCGGGATGTCGGTCTCTTCCACGTCCAGCTCGGCAAGAGTGGTGGGCATCCCCAGGCTCGCGAAGAAGGAGCGCGTCTCGTCGATGGCCGAAAGCGCGTCGGCTTCCACGTCGCCGGTGGGCGTGAGGCCGAACACCGCCTGGCCGTAGAAGGCGAAGCGCGCCGGGTTCTCGGTGTAGACGTATTCCATCCAGGCGGGGAACATGACGGCCAGGCCCGCGCCGTGGGTGATGGACGGATTCAGCGCCGACAGCTCGTGCTCCAAACCGTGGGTGGCCCAGTCCTCATGGCGGCCCACTCCGGCGAGTCCCTGATGGCAGAGCATGCCGGCCCACATGATGTTGGCGCGGGCATCGTAGTTGTCGGGGTCGGCCAGCACGCGCGGCGCCTCGGCGCGGATGGTGTTCATGAGCGACAGGTTCAGATTGTCGGTCACAGGCACCGCGCCCAGGTCGTCGAAGAAGCGCTCCAGCAGGTGGCAGAACATGTCGGTAAGGCCAGCGGCTGTCTGGAAGGGCGGCAGGGTGAAGGTGAGCTCCGGGTTCATGAAGGCGAACTTCGGTCGGTGAGCGTTGTTGGCGTACCCGGTCTTGCGGCCCAGCTCGTCGTTGGAGATGACCGTGTTCTTCGACGCCTCGCTGCCGGCGGCGGGGATGGTGAGCACCACGGCGATGGGCAGCACGTCGTGATCGGTGGCCTTGGTTTCGAAGAGCTCCCACACGTCGCCTTCCACGCAAGCGCCGTTGGCGATGGCCTTCGCTGAGTCGATGACCGAGCCGCCACCCACGGCGAGAACCCAATCGACGTTAGCCTCCTTGCAGAGGCGCACGCCCTCGCGCACCAGGGTGATCTCGGGGTTCGGGCGCACGCCGCCCAGCTCCAAATGCTCGATGCCCGCGGCGTCCAGCGAGGCACCCACGCGGTCGATGAGCCCGGAGGCCACGGCGCTCCCGCCGCCGAAGTGCACGAGCACCCGCTTGGCCCCGGCCGCCGCCAGCTTCTCGCCCACCTGCTCTTCAGCTCCGCGTCCGAAGACGAAATGCGTGGGGGAAACGAATTCGAAGTTTTCCATGGGAGTCCTTTCTGCTTTTCGACCGGGCGACACCTTATCGCCATCGCCGCACCATCGCCGTCGGGCGCGTTCTCTAATCATGCTCTGTGTCGATGCTAGGGCATCGCTGACAAACAGGCAACTGTCAGACCACGGAAAATGTCTCGCAATCTTCGCAAACAGGGCAGCTTGTCACAGGATCGCACCCGGGCCATCGCATTGGTCAGGGAGGCTAATCCCCGTGGGCGCGGGTTATGAGGTCGGCCATTTCGGTAGCGGTTTTGGTGGCTATGTTGGCTTGGGCAGCCAGGCGCTTGTCATGGGTCACCAGATAGCTTGCCTTGCTCAGCTCGCAGCAAGCAAGAACCGAGGCGTCTTCGTAATCCGAGGTGATATCGCGATAGTGGCGAGCTAGCCACGCCGTACGATCGTCCATGGGAACCGATATCGCAAGATCGGTCATGTGGTCGACGCACCCCCACGCGAAGTTGTTTATAGCACGGGCCGTGCACTCGTCGACAGTGCCACCGTTCTCACGTACTTGCTGCTTCAAAAACTTCCCAATGGTGTAAAAAACTTCATTGACAGCATCCGCTGGTGTTCCCAAATTGGCGTTGTGTTTCTCCGCAACGCGAATAAAGCGAGCAGCTTCTTCATGAAGGGGCCGCTCGTGAAGATAGAAATCGAGCCAAATGTTTTTGTCTACAACAATAGCATTCTCCGCAACCGTCACCAGAGTCCCCTTTCAGCCAGTCTTTCGGTCTTCGCCTCGTAGAAAAGATTGTCCCAATATTCATCCGAGAACTCCTGAGGCGAGGCAGCTGGTGGAATACCTAGGGCCTCGCGTTGCGCCTGAAGCGATGCCAGGAAATCATCGATCGCTCGGGCGCGTTTCTCGCCCTCGCTCATGGCGTCGGCTTCCTCCGTCTCGGAGCCGATGACCGCCTGCAAGGCCGCTTCGGACTCGTCGTCATAGCGCGCCGCCACCTCGTAAAGCCGCCGCATGGCCTCCGACGGCGTGCACCCGAACCGGGCAAAGCGCTCGTCCCCGCGCCGCTTCAATTCGGCATCGATACGGAAGTTCATCTGCATGTTCGGCATAGCAACCCCTTTCAGAATTGCTAGCAGTATATCATAACTCTCGACCTTCTATCCATAGTAGGTCGAGAGTCCCCGACAAACCTTCCCTCCGCAGCTCCCGGTTTTTATTTGCTTCGCTGGGCCTGAGACGTGAAAACATGGGGCTCGGCGAGGCTGTGCTAACATGGAAGAAGCTGAGGTACTGTGCGCTTTCACCATCGAGAACCGCCGCGTTGAGGTGGGCGACCCTGTAGAGGCCCTTCCCCGCGTGCGCATCGCCGGCGAATACACCCAGGAAGGCTTCGAATACCTCGTAGAACCCAACGGCGGCGAGCAGTAAAGGCGAGACTAGCGAAGAGGCTTCTGGGCGATGCCCGCCGTTTCCACAAGCGCTCTGCCAAGATCGCCAGTTTGGTATCCTCCGACGCTGCTTGCTGTCGATTAGTCCCTCTCGCCGGGCTGGCGGACGCGGATCTCCTGCTCTTTCACAGAGACGCGGGAATGGGGCGGCACCGAGAAGGTCACGAAGGTGGAGCCCGCGATAACCGAGCCCTCGCCGATGACCGTCTCGCCGCCCAGCACACTGGCGTTGGAGTAGATGGTGACGTTGTCCTCGATGGTGGGGTGGCGCTTCACGCCGGCCAGGCGCTGGCCGCCGCGGGTGGAGAGCGCGCCCAGCGTAACGCCCTGGTACAGCTTCACGTGGTCGCCGATAGTGGTAGTCTCGCCGATGACAACGCCGGTGCCGTGATCGATGAAGAAGTACTCGCCGATATGCGCGCCGGCGCCGATGTCGATGCCGGTGGAGGAATGGGCGATCTCGGTCATCACGCGCGGGATAATGGGCACGCCCAAATCGTAGAGCACGTGCGCAATGCGGTACACGTAGATGGCGTACAGGCCCGGGTAGGTGAAGATGACCTCCTCCTTCGAGCCGGCCGCCGGGTCGCCGTCATAGAGCGCCTGCACATCGGTGAGCAGCGTACGCTGAATTTCGGGCAGGGCGTCGAAGAACTTCGTGCAGATATCAGCCGTCTGCTCGCAAATGGAGTCACTCGTGCAACCGCCGCACAAGTGATTGCCGCTACCGACGAGGTCGTCACGATCATCGGAGGTGTAGGTGAGCGCCAAAATGAGCTGCTGGCGCAGCACCGATTCAATGTCGATGAGCGTCTGGCCGATGAAGTAGCTGGGGCTCGTGGAAGGCGACAGCATCTCCGGCCCGAAATAGCCGGGGAACAGCACGCGGCGCAACTCGGTGATGAGCCCCTTGATAGCCGTGCGGCTGGGGAAACGGCGGCCGGGCTTGGTGAAGAAGATCTCGTCCGCCTCGTAGTTCTTCTCGATGGCCGCGACGATGCGCTCTAGGTTGTCTCCGAACATGGGGCCTCCTCGAAATCGATTCTGTGCTCTACACAGTGTAATGAATAATTGAAGGCCTGAGTCAACAAATTGTAAGCAAAACGCCCTGCGGAGGAAGCCGCAGGGCGCCAAAGGGAGGGGACTATTGATGGTGCAAGGCTATGCTTGTGCGTATGCTGCGGCATTGCGACCCACAATAGCAGAAAACGCGTAGCAGGCACCCGCGCCGCCACCAGAAGCAATATAGCTCGGTCCAGCCCAGTTCATGTAAAACATGTCGTTACCACCGCCGTAAACTCCCTTGAGAGGATTTCCCATTCCGTCAAGCACTCGCCCTTGCTCGTCCACTTTCACGCAATTACAGTCGGTGCCAGACATCCCGTTAATACCCGTGGCCATACAGAACGGAGGCTTTAGCTCGCGCATACTGTCAACAGGCCTGCCAAATTTATCTTTACCAGCCGCCACTCCTGCGTTATAGTCAGCCACCTCACCAGCTACGGTGTCTGGGTCCAGGTATAGAGCCTCAGCAAGCTCCTCCACTGTGTCGGCCTTCAGTATCCAACCGTCTTCAATGGCTTTTGCGAGAGACTCCTTCGTTCCCGTTTTCATGAGAGTGAAATTAGGATCATCCACTTCCGCCTGATCGAAGAGCTGATAATTCGGAGATGTCAGTAAATCTCCCCCTATCTGCGTATAGGGCATCGTCTCCGGCCGATTCCTCCTCCCCTGGTCATCGAGCATGATCAGGGAATGAGCCTGGTTTTTCCAGAAAGTCTGGTAGTCATTGCTCTGGAACGTGTCGCCCGAGTTCGGTTCCATCGTCACCGACGGCACAATTTTCTTGAAAGGGCAGAATGCCGCTCCTTGATCGAGAAGCATACGGTATCCATCGCCTGTAGCCGTTTCATGCCCAATAACACCCCAGCCTACAGTCTCGGGGTTATACATCGCACGCATATGTTGACTAGCAGTGTAGCCTCCCGTAGCTACTACAACGGCTTTAGCGCCAATTCTTTTGCGGCCCTCGGCAGTCTTCACTTCCACGCCACAAACACTGTAGTTGTCATCGAAAATCAGGGCCGTCGCTTCCGTGTCTGTCATGATTTTTGCATCCGTTTGGTCAATGCGCTTCGTAACCTCATTTACAAAGGCTCCGCCCGAACAGCGATTTCCGTCAGCGTCCAGAATGTAGTGTCCACGAGCGATAGGGGCATCGGCCATACCGCACAGCTCTGTGCGCACATCAACGCCGGCGGCCACGAGACTGTTTATGAAGGCTTGCTCCTCTTTCAAAATGGCCTCTACCAGAACCGGATCTCCATTTCCCCTGGAGCAGCGGATCCAATCGGCTACCGCCGACTCTATAGTGTCCTCCTGCCCTGTACGCTCGTCCTTGTCCCCCGCAGCCTTCATCGCGTCAGTAGCAGGTGCGAACACGATGCCCGAATTAATGGCCCAGTTGCCGCCAAGCATCGAAAGCTTTTCGATGCCAATAACTGTCACTCCGGCCTCAGCAGCCGATAAAACAGCGCCCAGGCCGCCGCCGAGTCCGACGACTACCACATCGGCAGAATCATCCCAGCCCGTCTCGGACAAGGGATCGCGACCGACTCCGGACTCGTCTTTCGCCGTAGGAGAGCAGGCCGCCAATGTGCCCAGTCCCATAATGGCTGCCGCGGCCATACTTCCTTTGACAAACCCTCGCCGATCGAATGTGCCTTCTTTGTTCAATGTGCTCATGATCCTTTCCCTCCTATGACCTCTCGTGCGGAATTGCCCGAGATAGCCGTATTATCGATTCTCTTTGGCTTATTTTCAGTGTATTGCTTTCACCCCTTCTTGAAACACCTTCACGTGCTGTTCCGTTTTCTGCACCAAGTGATGCGCAGACAACATCGAACATTGCGAAGCTCCTCTACGTAACTTGATATACTTTGGGGGAACGGCGGGAGGGATGCCTATGGACATTCAGCTTATGCGCGAATTCATTGCGCTTGTGAACCTGAAGAGCTATCGAAAGGTGGCGCAGCAGTTCCATATCGCGCCATCAACGCTCAGTCGCCACATTAAAGCCATAGGGAAGGAGCTTGGGCACCCCCTCTTTGAAAACTTGCGTGCCTATCAATTGACCGATGAGGGACAGGTTGTTTTTGAGCGATTCGGAATACTTGTCGGCGAATATGACGGCTTGCTCCAAGCGCTTGCTGCACAAGGGCCCCACTATGTTCGTATCGCCTATTGCTTCGAAGACCGTGCCATATCCCATTACGTGCGGGCGGCAAAAGAAAAGTTCGAGAGAGCCCATCGCCGTACTCGCGTCAAAATAATCTCTCCGCAAGACAAAACTATTTCTGCATGCTTGGAAAGCGGAGAGGCGGACCTCTCTGTTATGTATGCCCCACCCGCTGCTAACGCTCGCCGTTTCAAGACCCAGCTTCTTATTCCAGAGCCCCTTTTAGCTGCCGTGCCCAAGGGCACACTCGAGCATAGAGAAGGACCCCTTCCTCTCGAGGCTCTGGAGGGGCGGACGTTCTACTACTCAGCGCACCCAGGGTACTTGGATTATAGCCACCATATCCTGGATTGCATCGAAAGCAGCGATGTCAGCATGTCCTTTCGAGCCGTGGCGTCGGACAACATCGACGAAATGTATTCTTGCGACGGGCCCGATCGCGTTTGGTTTTTCACGCAATCAAGCTTTTCGCCCCGAAATCGCCCTTTGTTCGAGCGTGCTTACGAAACAAGCGATCTGTTTGAAGTGGATCCTAAAGATCTCAATGGCAATCGGTATATCGTTTCTCTTTCCGACAGAACCAACGAAGTCGCCCTTCGCTTTGCAGCCGATCTCCTTGAAATATCGACAAGGCATCCTGATGAAGATGCCGGCTGATCGACACTTCCTCGTTGCCATCGAGCAGCTACTTGAAAACAGCTACTATCGAAATCGAAGATACTAGATGCCCGAACGACGCCGAACCGCACCTCTGAGCACCTGGGTCTTTCACCCATGGAAGCTGGCCTCGTGGCTTCCCGAACGCAAGCAGCCCCGTTGCCCTCGCTCGCCGGGGCTGCTTGAATTTAACACTCCTCGCAGGCCTCTTCCACGCACTCGTACTGGCCGGACGGGCCCTCACCGCAGTAGACGGCGCGCTCCGGATGGTCGGCCAGGTAAGCGGCCATGGAGTACTGGGTGATGTCGCTGCGGTTGATGATGCCCACGATGTGGCCCGCTTCCAGCACCGGCACCTTCTTCAGGTGGTTCTCGGACAGAACACGGCACACATCGGTCAGGTTCGCGTGCACGCTCACGCAGATGGGGCTGGCGGCGCCAATTTCGCTGGCGCGCATCTGCATGACCTTCGCCAGCTTCTCGTCGTAGCCCTCGTCGTCGTTCACGGTGCTGTTGATCAGCACGATGGGATCGGTGAACGAGTTGCTGCGCGGGCTTAGGCGCTTCAGGATGTCGCCGTCGGAGATGAAGCCCACCGGCTCGCCGGACTCGTCCACGATGGGCGCCGCCGAGATGTTCTTCTCCACGAACAGGCGCATGGCCTCTTCCACCGTAGCCTCCCGGCTCAGCGAGTACACGTCGGTCTTCATGATGGACGTGAGCAGCGACTTGCGGGTGCCCTCCTCGTCCACCGCAGCCTCCTCGCCGGGCTTGTCCTTCACAAGGGCGATGGTCATCACCAGGCCGATGAGGCACAAAAGCGTGCACACGAGGAAGGCGGCGTTGATGCCCAGCATGGTGCCCTCGGTGGCGCCGAGGCCCGGCGAGGCGATGTTCTGCACCTGGGTGCTCACGGCGATGATGATAGCGGTGCCGAGCGAGCCCGCCACCTGGCGCAGCGTGTTGTTCACGGAGGTGCCGTGGTTCATGACCTTGTTGTCCAGGGCGTTCATGCCCCAGGTGGTGATGGGCATGTTCACCAGCGACATCGAGAACATGCGCACCGTGTACACGATGGTGATGTAAATGATGCTGGATGTGAGGTTCAAAATGGCGAAGGCGAAGGTGGTGAGCGTCAGCAGACTCATGCCCACAATGGCCATGCGGCGCGGGCCGTGACGGTCGAACCACTTGCCGGCGAGCGGATTCATGATGCCCATAAGGATAGCGCCGGGCATGAGCACGAGGCCCGACACCGTGGCCGACAGCCCATGGAGCGACTGCACGTAAATGGGCATGAGGATGCCGGCGGCCAGAAGCGCGCCCTGCACGAGCATGCCGATGATGGTGCCCACGAGAAACCGGCGGTTCTTCAGCACGTCGACGCGCAGCATCGGACGCGGCAGACGCGTCTGGCGAATGAAGAACCATACAACGCCGACGATGCCGAGCGCGGTGGTGAGCAACGGCACCAGCGTGAACCCGGCCGAGCCCAGGGCCGAGAAACCGTAGAGCATAAGCCCGAAGCCCAAGGTGGAAAGGGCCAGCGACAGCGGATCGAGCACCGAGTCGCCCTTGTTCGCCGGCGCCTTGTTGTCCACCAGGAACAGCGACGGGACGATGATGACGATGGACAGGGCGAAGATGAGGTAGAACAGAATGTGCCAGTCGGCCTGGTCGATGACGAAGCCCGCCACCGTGGGGCCGATGGCCGGCGCGAAGGCGATAACCAAACCGAAGATGCCCATGGCCGAGCCGCGGCGATCAACCGGGAACACCAGCATGAGCACGGTCATGGTCACCGGCATGAGGATGCCGGCGCCGGCGGCCTGCACGAGGCGCCCGCCCAGAAGCACCGGGAAGTTGAGGCCCACAGCCGCCAACAGCGTGCCCACAGCAAACAAGCTCATCGAGAACACGAACAGCTTCCGCGTGGAGAACCGATCCTGCAGAAACGCCGTGATGGGGATCATGATGGCGTTCACCAGCGTGAACCCGGTGGTCAGCCATTGGGCCGTGGACTGATCGACATTCATCTCGGTCATGATGGACGGCAGCGCCGGCGTCACCAGCGTCTGGTTCAGCACCGTCACAAAGGCGCCCAGCACGAGCACTACCAGCATCATCCATTGTTTGCGCGTTAGCTTCATACACAACACCTCACTCGCTTCTCGCCCCGCTCTCGCTTGTTTTTTCCTAGTATGAGCGTCGCCGGTATCTTCTGCGGTATCAGTTCGGCGACTGTTTGGGAAAATCATCTATAGATTCGCTCATGTTATCTCCCGCACCTCTATAATGCGGAACAGAGTTTTTGCCCTGAAAGGATGATTGATCGGTATGCAAACCGCTATATGCCTGTTGCTCGTGGTGTTCTTCTTGCTGATGAACGCGTTCTTCGTCATCGCGGAATTCGCGCTGGTGCGCGTGCGCAAGAGCCAGATTGACATGGCCGTCGCCGAGAAGCGCCGCGGCGCCGAGGCCGCCCGCGACGTGACCACGCACATCAACGCCTACCTGTCGGCCTGCCAGCTCGGCATCACGCTGGCATCGCTGGCCATCGGCTGGTTGGGCGAGCCGGCCGTCTCCGCCGTTCTGGAAGCACCGCTTCTGGCCTGGGGCTTCCCCGAGGCGACGATATATCCCATCTGCGTGGCCGTGGGCTTCTTCATCGTGACCACCCTGCACGTAGTGGTCGGCGAGCTCATCCCGAAATCCTTCGCCATCTTCGCCACCGAAAAGTACGCCCTGCACACCGCCGGCCCCCTGCGCGTGTTCTACCGCGTCACCTACCCGATCATGGTCATCTTCAACGGTATCACCAACGGAGTCATGCGGCTGTTCGGCCACGACCCGGCCGACGAGCACGAGGTGTACACCGGCGAGGAGATCAAGCTGCTCATTGACGAGTCCACGGAAAGCGGCCTCATCGATCCGGAGCAGAACGAGTTCGTCGACAACATCTTCGATCTGGGCGACAAAGACGCCGAGGGGATCATGACCCCGCGCACCGACGTCATCTGTCTCGATTTGGAAGACACGCTGGAAGAGAACTGGGACATCGTGCGCCAGTATAAGTACACGCGCTACCCGGTGTGCGACGGCTCGAAGGACCGCATCGTCGGCTTCGTGCACACCAAGGACCTCGTGGACGTGCCCAAGGACGCGCCCATGAGCGATTGGAAGATTCGCGAGCTGCCGCCCGTGCCCGAGGGCGCGCCCATCGCGAAGCTGCTGCAGGCCATGCAGGAGGGTCGCACCGAGATGTGCGTTGTCGTGGATGAGCACGGCGGCACGGCGGGCATCGTCACCATGAGCGACATCATGGAGCAGATCGTCGGCCGCATCGACGACGAGTACGTGCACGACACCGACGACGACATCGAGGAACTGCCTGACGGCACCTACCAGATCAACGGCACCTTGGCCATCGACGACTTGGTGGAACTGCTCGGCTTCGAGCCCGAGGCGGCCAACGACGTGGAAACCGCCGGCGGCCTTCTGCTGTCGCTGTTCGACCGCATCCCCAAGGAGGGCGACGTGGCGGTGCTGGAAGATCGCGGCACGAAGGTGACGTTCACCGTGCTCGCCATGGATCGCCTCCGCATCGACCGCATCTGCATGGCCATCGACCGTCCCGAGGAGGAGTAGCGGGCGGCCCCGAGAGCTTCGTATCCGGGCGGTCTTCGGGCCGCCCTTCGACCGAGCGACGGCCCCATGTATAATGTCCCCGTATGATCGAGGGCCACAACAGGAAGGGGCATACCGTTGCAGCGCAATCATGGGCGGTGGCTCGGCAGAAATCTCCTGATAGCTGTGGCGGGTATCTCCGCCCTTCTGGCGGCCCAGTCATTTGAGGCGCCCTGCGAGATTTCCTGGTATCTTCCCCTGGGACAAGGCAGCGTGCCGGCGACCATTGTAGACGTAGCCGTCGCCTCCCTCGTTTCTTGCGCTTTGATCATCGCGGGCAACCGAGGGGGACGCGCACTCGCGAGTGTTCCCCTCGCCATAGCAAGCGCCTCATGCTGCCTAATGGGCCTGGCCGTACAAGGCACAGGAGAGCCCCTCTCCATTTTCGGACTCATCCTCATGTCTGCCGGGGGAACCGTTCTTCTCTTCTGCTGGCTGGCGGCAGTCTGCGCCCAGCGCGATATCGGCATTGTCGAACTGATGATAGAGGTCGAGGTGCTCGCATCGGCGGCGGCGATTCTCCCCTCGCTTCTGTCTGCGTCATGGTGCCAAGCCCTCGCCGGCATGAGCGTGGCAGCCTCTGCGGTGGCACTTTGCCTCATCCAGCGCCCCGCGCCTTCCTCATCGGAGGCCGAGCGGTCTTTTACCCTCGAGCCATCTTCGTTGGCGAAAATCCTCTGCAGCTTTTTTGTTATCGGACTGGTGGTAGGATCCTTGCAGTACTCGGTCTTCCTGCAGCAGGCAGAAGGAGAGATGTTCCCCGTCATCATTACCGCCATATCGCTCGCACTCGTGCTCTGGCTCTTTAACCGCGGGCGAGACTTCAATCTGCCGGTATGGACGAAAGTAGTTGCGACCCTTTCGCTGGTCGCTCTTATCTTAGTGCTGTTCTCATCGACTCTCACCTACCTTGCCTACGTGTTGGCCGGCATCGCATACTCTCTTTTGGAATGCGGCGCCCTCTACATGGGATTGCTCCTGGGGCGACTGTATCCTGGTACTCGTGTGAGAATCTTAGCCACTGCTTGGTGTGTGGGGACTTTAGGGTCCCTCCCCCTGCTGGCTTCCGCTTTTTTCGGACCCCACATCGCGAGCAGGGTCGCCATGCTCTTCATGGCCCTTCTGCTCGTCGTGGCATCCATTTGGATTCTGGAGGATCGAACCATGTCGCTGCTGTTGTCCGCAAGCGGCGGCGCGAAGCTCACCTCACTCTCGGGTCGTCTCCTTGAATCATTCAGCGACAGCAGGGGCCTGACTACTCGCGAACGCGATGTATTCAATCTCTATATCGTCGGACGAAGCGCCCCCTACATTGCAGAGAAGCTCGTAATCAGCGAGAGCACGGTGAAATCTCACCTGCAGCACATCTACACCAAATGCGGCGTCCATTCGCGCCAAGAGCTTATCTCACTCGTTGAAACGACCTCGAAGGAATAAACCACCTGGTCAGATGATTGTCGTACTTTTCGTATAGGGTGCTTTTTCTTGTATTTCATACGTTTCTCCTGTTTTGCGCGACTTCCGAATGCGGTGATATAGGTGCCGTCCTGATATACGACAAAAGGAGGATACCGTGACGATGAAGGAGTTTGGGAAGAAGGGAGCAATCAGCCGTCGAAGCTTTTTAGCAGCACTCGGCCTGGCAGGCGCTTCAGCAGCCGGCGCAGGCCTCGCCGGCTGCGCCCCGAAGCAGCCAACCGAGGCAGCTGGCGACGACCAGACCGCCCTCGCTGACACTGGCACCCTGGTGGAAACCGACATCCCCGAGGACAAGATTATCGAGACGGTTGATTGCGACGTGTGCGTGGTTGGCCTGGGCGTGGCGGGGGTAGGAGCCCTGCGTTCTGCCGCTGAAGGAGGACTCAAGGTAATCGGCGTCGAGAAGGGCAGCAAGCCCAGTGCTCGCTCGAACATGTTCGCCGCCTTCGGCACCGAGAAGACGCGCTCCATCGGAATCGAGGACATCAGCCCCACCGAGGTGGCCAACGAGCTCATGACGCAAATGTCGCATCGCGCAGACTATCGCATAACCACGAAGTGGCTGAAGAACTGCGGAGAGGCTTTCGAGTGGTACACCTCCGCATACGACGGACTCCTGTGGCTCGGCATGGAAGACGAGCTTCCCGAAGATCCTAGTCAGTTGTTCGTCTGCGCCGATACGCTCACGAGCGGCATCTATCGCTTCGGCATCGACCACGAGCGCCTCTTTGCCGGATGCTGCTGCATCAGCGGAGGAGACGAGACCCATACGCCCATTCTGCAGGCCAATGTCGATACAGCCGTGGCCACCGGCAACGCGCAGGTACAATTCTATTCGCCAGCCGTGAAGCTCGAGGCTGCTGACGGCCAGATAACCGCCGTGATCTGCCGCAATGATGAGGGCGAGGGCTACACGCGCTATCGTGTCTCCAAGGGCGTGGTGCTCGCCACGGGCGGCTATTCCCACAACGAGAAAATGCTGGGGCAGTATGCTCCGTGGATTCTGAAGAACCAGGACAAATTCCTGTTCTCATACGAGGTGACGGATCACGACGGCAACCCCGCCGATACCGGCGACGGCCAGCAGATGGGCATGAACGTCGGCGGCCACCTGGACGTGGGACCCCATGCGGTAATGGCTCATATTCTCCAGTTCGGCCAGGAGTTCTTCCTGCAGGTCAACGAGCACGGCGAGCGCTTCACCAACGAAGACCTCAGCATGACCAATATCGCTAAGGTCATGCAGAACCAACCAGGCAGCAAGGTTTTCCAAATCATAGACAGCCACTGGCCCGAGCAGTACCCGATGCTCGAGATGGTCATGGAAAATATCCGCAGCTATGGCGACGGCGAGGGTTTTTCAGCTCAAGCCGATTCACTCGAAGAGCTCGCCTCTCAGCTGGAACTCAGCGCAGATGCCACCCAGAATTTAACCGCAGCGGTCGCGCGCTACAACGAGCTGTGCGAAAAAGGAGTCGATGAGGATTTCGGCAAGGCAGCAGAGAAGATGTTCCCCGTGGTCGATCCTCCCTTCTACGCGATCACCTACGATATGCTCAAGCACACGTCGGTGGAAGATGTGAGCTGCATGCGATTGCTCGTTACCATGGGCGGCCTCGTAACCGACGACAATGCTCGCGTGCTCAACGACGACATGGAGCCCATTCCCGGCCTGTTTGCCGTTGGCAACGTGCAAGGCGGACGCTTCGTGGAGGACTACCCCTTCACCTTATCCGGCGCCAGCCATGCTGCTGCGCTCACTTACGGCTATCTGACTGGTAAATATCTAGCCGAGCAAGCCTAAGCGATGCATACTCCATTGCGATAACTCGAGCCCCGACGCGCAACTCCCTCCCCCATAGCGCGCGTCGGGGCTCGTGCGTTGTTCTAAGCTGAACAGCAGCTACTTGATTTTTTGGCCAATGAAGCGTTGGGCGTTGTGCCAGGTGATGGCTTCGAACTCGTCTTCTGTGAAGGGCATGACGGGACTCCACATGGGGAAGTCGCTGCCGAACATCACGCGCTCGATGCCGTAGGCGCGGGCGATCTCCACGGTGCGGCGGGGGCCCAAGAATTCCAGGGCGCTTGAGGTGTCTACGTAGCAGTTCTCGTCTTCCAAATACTCCAGGGCATAATCGAACACCGACCAGCCGCCGAAGTGGGCCGCATCTACTACCAGCTTCGGGAACGTGTGTAGGATGCGCTTCAGGCGGCGCGGATGCGAGTAATCGTAGCGGTAGTCGCCCGTATGAATGACGATGGGCAGCCGGCCTTCGATAATCTCGTACAGGCGCATGAGCCGCGGGTCGTCCATGTTCACCTTTTGGGTGTCGGGGTGAATCTTCACGCCCTTCAGTCCCAGCTGAATCGCTCGATCAATTTCGCCTTCCATGTCTTCGAAATCTTGGTGCATGGTAGCGAAGCCGATAAAGTTCTCGTGCTCGCGGCACTGCTCGGCGATGAAGTCGTTGATGATGGGCACCTGGCCCGGCGTTGTGGCCACGGAATGCACCAGATGATGGGTGATGGGCGAGCCCTCGCAGGCCGCAAGCATCGAGGCGGCGGAAGCGTTCTTGGCGTTCATGTCCACGCCGTAGAAATCGCCCACCGCCGAGGAGGCCTTGCAGGCGATCTTGTCGGGATAAATGTGGGAATGGGCATCAATGACGGGCATAGTGGATCCTTCGGTATTCAGCAGTAGTTTCCCTTATTGTAAGGAAGGACACGCTGCAAAAAAATGACCAACTTGCCCAGTTTATCGCCAAAATCAGTCAGCGGCGACTGCAACCACGCGATGCTAAACCGGCCAAAAACAACTTTTTTGATTTCAATGCAAAGAAAAGTGCGATTATGCGAGTCCTGAAGTGCTAAAAACCTTCTCTGTGCAGAAAAAAGTGCGATCGTGCGAGTTTTCTACGATGAA
>OLOR01001512.1_pt1 | contig 21067 bp, 20 predicted proteins | sample 1672521 | NCBI WGS metagenome assembly OLOR01 (sample SAMEA3136695, study PRJEB25190) | human gut metagenome | biome: human gut; feature: human-associated habitat; material: faeces | place: Austria | collected 2013
AATAAGCTCATACTAAATTTTCTATCATAACATCCATTAAAAATATTATGATAACACCAGAATCTTTGTAACCTTATTATTTTTTACTGTTATCATAAAATTAATAGTAGACCTTGTATTATCAAATATTCTATTAAACTCAGATTTTGGCATTTTTTCTTCTATAGTTTTACCATTATCATCTCCAGTCCCACATACCTTACAGTTTTTTGACATTGATAACACTCTTTTTGCATATTTTTTTGTCGAAACTACTTTATTATTAGAAGAATATTTATCAAGACTTCCCCATATCGTAAGCTTTCCATCTTTTATTCTTGCTCGTTTACAATATGCCATATCATATTCCCAACTATCAGAATCCCCAATATGGTAAGTAAAATACCTACCATTGCTCAATTTTGTTGTTCCAGTATTCTTTTTTGGTTTCTTTTTTGAAAATGTAACATTTGTTACGAAATAAAATAGCAATTTACTGTATAGTAATAATATAAGTTAAAGCAATATTGAGAAAGATATAAAGGGAGTACAGTGAATGAAGGCTATAGAAATAATGAATGAAGAACATAAGTATATTCTTAGGATGTTACAAGTAATAAGAAAATGTTGTTTTAAAATATTAAATAACGAAGAAATTATATATGAGGATTTTTATAAGATAATAGATTTCATTAGAAATTATGCTGATAATCATCATCACAAAAAGGAAGAAAAAATACTTTTTATTAAAATGGTAGAAGAGTTAGGAGAGCCTGCAAAGAAAGCAGTTAATCAAGGGATGCTTGTAGAACATGATTTAGGAAGATTACATGTGAGAGAGTTAGTAGCTGCATTAGAAAAAGTAAAAGCTGGAGAGGAAGAGGCAAAGCTAGATGTTATAGCAAATGCAATTTCATATACACATTTATTAATACGTCACATAGATAAAGAAGATAGGGTAATTTATAAGTTCGCAGAGAGAAACTTAAATGATGAAGTAATAAAGCTTATAGATGATGAATGTAAAAATTATGAAATTAATAATGAAGAGATAAAGAACAAATATATATCAATTTTAGAAGAGTTAGAAAAAAGATATTAATTGGAGGTATAACGAAATGATAAATAAAGATAATACAATTGGTGAAATATTAGAAATTAATCCAAAGGCAGCTGATATTTTAAGTGGATTTGGAATGGGATGTTTAGGATGTCCATCGGCAACAATGGAGACTTTAGAGCAGGCTTGTTATATTCATGGATTAGATTTAAATGAAGTAATGAATAAATTAAATGAAAAATAATGTATAGAGATGAAATATAGCTATAAATATAGTGGATATAATTGCCATTGTATTTATAGCTATTTTTTAGACTAAAAATTACAGTTAAGGGAAACCTATAAAAGTATTAAATAAAAGATATTTTATATAGAAAGGAAAGTGTTATTTTATGAAAGCTTGGGTAAATGAAGATACTTGTATTGGATGCGAAGTATGTGTTTCAGTCTGTTCAGATGTATTTAGTATGAACGATAATGGAAAATCAGTTGCTATAACAGGAGATATTCCAAGTGATTTACAAGACGATGCAATAGAAGCAAGAGATGCTTGTCCAGTTTCTGCTATTGATATTGATGAATAAGATGATAAAATAATACCATTGAAAAATACTTAAATGATAATAATGTATCATTTAAGTATTTTTTTTATAATTACAAAGAATATTAGTTAAAAATAAGATAGATATAAAATATAGAGGAAGGATGAGCATATGGAAATATATACTATAGGACATTCGAATTATACAGTAGAAAGGCTTATTGATATGTTAAGGCACTATAATATTAATTGTGTTGTTGATATTAGAGGTACACCTTATTCTAAGTATAATATTCAATTTGATAAGGATACTATTAAGTATACATTAACTAAGGCTGGATTTGTTTATATTTATATGGGAGAGGAATTAGCAGCTAAAAGAGTAAGAAAGGTTTCATATAATAGTGAAGGTTATTCAGATTTTAAAGAAGTAATAAATGAAGAGGAGTTTATAAGGGGAATTGAAAGGTTAAAGACAGGATATAGTAAGGGATATAAAATAGCATTATTAGGGGCAATGCAAGATCCAATAAGATGTCATAGAAGTATATTAGTTGGTAGATATTTGAGAGATAATAATATTAATGTAAAACATATATTGGATGATTATTCTATCGCAAGTCAAGAAGAGATAGAGGAAATGCTTTTAAATAAGTATTTTAGCAATAGAAATCAATTAACAATAGATGATTTAATAGGAAATAGTTTAAGTAATGAAGAAATGATTGAAGAAGGCTATGAGCTGGCCAATAAGGAAATTGGATATAGAATTGAAAATTTAAAATAATAAACTTAATAATCCCATCAGTAATAATTATTACTGATGGGATTATTATAAGTTAAGCTTTAGTTTTTTCTTGAATCATAAACTTCTTTTTCTACATCAATGAAAATTTTAGCAATAACTTCATAGGCATTGCCCCAAGCTTCAAGGACTTCATCAGTTGCTGCATCTCCTAAAACTTCTTTAATAGAAATTAAAAGATTTGAACCAACTATTGGATAATGTCCTTCAGTAACTTGACGATCACAATGCACTTCAGCAATTCTTTTAACTACTGGTAAAATTGCTGGTAGATTATCTATATTTTGAGCAGCAGCTAAAATAGTCATCGCTAATGCTTTAGGTTGTTCACCAGAAGATTGTTTATCCATATTGAATAATGGTTTTACTTCGGGATTGTTTTTAAACATATTCTTATAGAAAGTTGTTGTTATTTCTAATCCATGCTCCTTTAAAACAGGTACTGTGCTTTTTATTATATCTATAGTTTTTTGATCTAACATATTTATCTCTCCTTTAAAATCATTATCTATTAATAATTATTATTCATGTCTGTGATATTAATATACCATATAAAAATTAAATGTGCAAATAAAATGCACATTTAAATTTGTGGTATAATTATCTTACCTTATATAAGAGGAGGAATTGTTTATGCAATTATCAAAGTTTACAGATTATGCATTTAGAGCATTAATATATTTAGCTAAAAACTCTGAGGAAAATGCAACAGTAGATATATTGGCAGAAAGATTAGAAATATCTTCACATCATTTAAAAAAAGTAATAAATAAATTAGCAAAGACAGAATATATAATATCTTCAAAAGGAAGAAATGGTGGATTAAAATTGGGAATGGATCCAGCTGAAATTAATTTAGGTAAGGTATTATTATTAACAGAAGAAAATTTAAGTTTAGTGGAATGTATGGGTGAATCAGGAACATGCCCACTATTAAGCAAAGAGTGTAAACTTAAGGGTATTATCTGCAAGTCATTAAATGTATTTGTAGATGAAATGGCTCAATATACGTTAAAGGATATAATGTAATAAAAAAATAAGTTCATTATTGTACGGACAGTAATGAACTTTTTTATTTAAAAGTAAAAAAATAAGATTAAGTTAATTTATTACAATATAAAATAAGTACAAACGAATCGTTTGATAAAGTTAGAGTGAGCAATATATACTGAAGTATAATAGAGTATATAGCATTTTGATAAAAATAAATTTATATAAATAAAATTTCCAAAAAATGCTTGTGCATACATAGGAAATATAATACAATATAAATGTACTTACAAATTAGTAATATAGTTATTGAAAAGGTTTAAATATATAAGGAGGATAAGCATGAATGAAAAATTTGTTACAGTTAACAATAAAGTTCTTTATTATGGAGTAGCACCATGTTTATTGCTATATTTCATATTAATAGATATGAAGATTATTCAATGTACAATACTAGGCTTAGGTATATTTTCAATAGCGGTAATAGTAGGGGTAGCTATTAATCTATTTTATAAGAAAAAGGATGATAAGTATAAATTTAAAGTTAATGAATCTTATGGGAAGATTATGATGATTTTAATATTTTTTGAGCTAGCATTTAATATGGTAAATTTTTAGGGAATGAATAAGACAAGCATATAACTATATTTTAGATTTCATGAAAACGTTTAAAGTATAGAAAATATAATAATAGGATATTATTGGAGGGAATTTTATGAGAAAAAAATTAATGACACTTTTATTATCAATGAGCTTATTTGGAACATTAGGTGGGTGTAGTATTACTACTGACATTAGTGGAGTTTCTAATGATGATGTTCAAGCATCTAGCGAATCAAAAGAAAATACAACAGAAGATAGTAAAACAATAGGTATATTAATGCCTACAAAATCATCAGAACGATGGATCAATGATGGTAATGATATGGTAGAAGAATTGCAAAAGTTGGGATATAAAACAGACTTACAATATGCTGAAGATGTTGTAGAAACGCAAGTATCTCAAGCTGAAAATTTAATTACAAAAGGTGTTGATTGTTTAGTAATTGCTAATATAGATGGAGAATCATTAACAGATGTTTGTCAGAAGGCACATGATGCAGGAGTTCCAGTAGTAGCATATGATAGATTAATTAAGAATACTGAATATGTTGATTACTATATTTCATTTGATAACACATTAGTAGGAGTTCAAATAGGAGAATATATTGAGGAAGCTTTAGATTTAAAAAATGCATCAGGAAAATCATACAATATAGAATTATTTGCAGGTTCACCTGATGATAATAATGCACATATGTTATATGACGGAGCTATGAGTGTATTACAACAATATATAGATAATGGAAGTTTAGATGTTGTTTCAGGTCAAACTAATTTTGAGACTGTATGTACTTTAAGGTGGGATGGAGCATTAGCTCAATCAAGAATGGAAAATATTTTAACTGCAAATTATTCTTCTGGTAAAAAAATTGATGCTATATTCTCTTCTTATGATGGATTAAGTCGTGGTATTGTTGAAGCTTTAAGAAGTGTTGGTTATGGTTCTGCAGATCATCCATGGCCTATAATTACTGGGCAAGATGCTGAAACTGCAACTATAAAGTCAATTATAGCAGGAGAGCAAACGCAAACAATATTCAAGGATACAAGAGTATTAGCTGCTCAAGCAGTTAAAACTGTAGATGCGTTACTTAAGGGAGAGGAAGTTGAAGTAAATGATACAGAAACATATGAAAATGGTGTTAAGGTTGTACCTTCATATCTTTGTACTCCAATTTCTGTAGATGTTAATAATTACAAAGAAGTTTTAGTAGATTCAGGATACGTTACTGAGAGTGAATTAAAGTAATTAAATTTAAATGATAAGGGTGAATATTAAATTCACCCACTCATTAAAAGGGAGGTTGAACTCACATGGTCAATAGCAAAAATGAAATTATACTTGAAATGAGGAATATAACTAAAACTTTTCCAGGAGTAAAAGCACTTGATAATGTAAATCTAAAGGTTAAAAAAGGTGAAATTCATTCTCTTTGTGGTGAAAATGGTGCAGGGAAATCTACACTTATGAAAGTATTAAGTGGAATATATCCTTATGGTGATTACGATGGGGAAATATTATATTGTGGGAATTTATGCAAGTATAAAAGCGTAAAAGATAGTGAAAAAGATGGAATAGTTATTATTCATCAAGAATTAGCATTAAGTCCATATTTAAGCATAGGGGAAAATATTTTTTTAGGGAATGAGATTGCAAATCATGGAGTAATTGATTGGCATGAAGTTAGAATTAAAACAAAAGAATTATTAAAAAAGGTAGGGTTAGATGAAGATCCAGATACAATTGTCAATAAGTTAGGGGTTGGAAAGCAACAATTAATAGAAATTGCAAAAGCATTATCAAAGGATGTTAAATTATTAATATTAGATGAACCTACTGCTTCACTAAATGAAGATGATAGTGAAAACTTATTGGAGTTAATGCTGGAATTAAAATCACAAGGGATAACTTCAATACTTATATCACATAAATTAAATGAAGTATCTAAAGTTTGTGACTCTATAACAGTATTAAGGGATGGAGCATCAATTGAGACTCTAGATGCTACGGGTGGAAAAATATCAGAAGATAGAATTGTAAAAGGAATGGTTGGTCGTGAATTAACAGAAAGATATCCTAAGAGAACACATAAAATAGGAAATGTTTTGTTTGAAGTTTCTAATTGGAATGTTTATCATCCAGATTATGCAGATAGAAAGATGGTTGATAACGTAAACATTAAAGTTAAAAAGGGTGAAGTTTTAGGTATAGCTGGATTAATGGGAGCTGGTAGAACAGAATTAGCAATGAGTATATTTGGAAAAACATATGGACAAAAAATATCAGGAATAATTAAAAAAGAAGGTACGGAAGTACATATAAAAAATGTACAAGATGCCATAGATGCTGGAATAGCATATGTTACAGAGGATAGAAAGGAAGCAGGGTTAAATTTAATTGATGATATAAGGCATAATATAACAATTTCATCATTAAAAAAAGTATCCCAATATGGTGTAATTAATGATCAATCGGAAATTTTAATTGCTGAAGAATATAGAAAATCAATGAAAATAAAAACACCGAGCATTACACAATTAACAGGAAATTTAAGTGGAGGAAATCAACAAAAAGTTGTACTTTCAAGATGGGTATATGCAGAACCAGATTTATTAATATTAGATGAGCCCACAAGAGGAATTGATGTAGGGGCAAAGTATGAAATCTATACAATAATTAATGAATTAGTTAATCAAGGTAAAGCTGTTATTGTAATATCATCGGAATTACCAGAGGTGCTTGGATTAAGTGATAGAATCTATGTTATGAATGAAGGGAAAATTATAGGAGAATTAGATGCAAGAGAAGCTAGTCAAGAAAAAATAATGAGTATGATAGTTGCATCTAAATAGGAGGGAAATATAATGAGTGAAGCAAAATTACCGGTAAATAATAATTTAAATAATAGAAAAGATTCAAATTTTTCAGCAAGTAAGTTAATAAAAGAAAATGGTATGCTAATAGCATTAGTTGCTGTTGTAGTTATATTTCAAATTTTAACAAAGGGAATTATGTTAAAACCTCTTAATATAACTAACCTTATACAACAAAATGGATATATATTAATTCTAGCAGTTGGTATGTTATTAGTTGTTATTATTGGGACTGTTGACCTTGCAGTTGGGTCTGTAAGCGCATTTATTGGAGCTGTAGCTGGTGTAGCAATGGTTAATAAGGGGCTGAATCCAGTATTGGCAATTATTATTGCTTTAGTTATTGGAATGATAGTAGGTGCAATTCAAGGTTATTGGATTGCATACAAGGAGATTCCTGGATTTGTTGTAACCTTAGCAGGGCAATTAATATTTAGAGGCCTAACGATGATTCTTCTAAATGGTACAACAATTGCACCATTTCCAACTTCATTTGCAAATTTAGGATCAGGGTTTATTCCGCCTTTATTTTATATTGGTATTGGTAATGGATACTTAGTAGGTTCTTCAATTCTAGTAGGAATTATTTTATCAATAGTTCTAATTTGGGCAAATATCAAAAAGAGAAAAAATTTAATAAAATATAATTTTAATGTTGAATCAAAAAATATGTTTATATTGAAAACAATTGTAACGGTTATTGTTATCAATATTGCAACTATAGTTTTAGCATCATACAAAGGAATTCCTAATATATTGGTTATTTCAGGAATTATAATTGCTATATATACATTTATCACTAACAAAACAGTGTTTGGAAGACAAGTATATGCTGTTGGAGGAAACAAAAAGGCTGCTGCACTATCTGGTGTAAAGGTTGCTAAGATTCAATTTTTAGTATTTCTAAATATGGGATTAATGGCAGCCGTAGCAGGATTAGCTTATGCAGCTCGTGTTAATTCAGCACAACCAAAAGCTGGTGTTAACTTTGAATTAGATGCTTTAGCAGCATGTTATATAGGTGGCGCATCAACAAGTGGTGGTATTGGTAGAGTTATGGGAGCTGTCGTTGGTGGACTTGTAATGGGGGTTCTTAATAATGGTATGTCATTATTGGGTATAGATAGTAACTGGCAATATGTTATTAAAGGATTAGTATTATTGTTTGCAGTTGTATTTGATTTATATTCAAAGAAAAAGAAGGCATAATATATAATAAGTAGAGGAATAAAAAGTAAAATGAAAGCACTTAATAAGATTTATTAATAGTCTAATTAAGTGCTTAAAATTCTTTATGAGTTAATTATGCAGCCTGTATTTCATGTAATATATTTAATGATTTAAATTCCTTAAATATTAAAACTACAGTTATAACAACAGATAAGAAATCAGCACAAGCTCCAGCAGCCCAAACCCCATCTAATCCTATAAATAAAGGTAGAATTAGCGTAAATGGAATTAATAAAATTACTTGCCTAAGTAAACTAACAAACATAGACATTTTAGCTTTACCAATAGATTGGAAATAACTAGTAGCAACAATGTTAATTCCAACTATAGGCATCATTAATAAATACATTCTAACTCCTTTTATAGCAACAGCTGTAAGTTCAGGATCATTATTAAATAAACTTATTGCAAATTCAGGGAATAGTTGTATTAACATACCTCCTATTGTACAAATAACAGTAGCTGCAATAGTAGCAATTATAAATGTCTTTTTAGCTCTATCATATTTTTTAGCACCATAGTTAAAACCTATAATTGGTTGACAACCTTGATTAATACCAAAGATAGGCATCATAAATACCATATTAATTGAGCCTATTATAGTCATGGCACCTATAGATAAATCATTACCATAAGCTTTTAAAGAATTATTAGCGACAACTTGTACTAAGCTGTTAGCAATTTGGGTTGCAAAAGGGGCTATACCAATTGCAAAAGTCATCATGACTAAGTTTTTCTTTAGTTTCATATTTTCAACTTTTAATTTTAGATTAGAATTTCCTTTAGTATAGTAATAAAGTATTATAAAGAATGTAAGTGCTTGAGAAATAACAGTTGCAAAAGCAGCACCTTTAATTCCAATATTTAATACAAAAACAAATAAATAATCTAAAACGATATTGGTCCCGCATCCAATAATCATAGTTAATGAAGCTAGCTTAGGGTTACCATCAGCTCTTACAGTACTATTTAATGCAAAAGAAAGAATATTAAAAGTACAACCACATAAAATTACAGTAATATATTCTTTGGCATAAAATAAAGTATTTTCACTTGCTCCAAAGATATTTAATATTGGATTTAAGAAAATAAGACCAATGATAGTAATTATAACACCAACTATTAAACTTAATGTAATAGCGCTACCAATTAGTTTTTCGGCTTCATCTCGTTTACCACGCCCAAGATTTAATGAAATATTTGCAGTTGATCCAATTCCTATAAGCATGCCAAAAGCTAAAAGAATTGACATTATAGGCATAGTTATTCCTACCCCTGTTAATGCAAGGGAGCCAACATCAGGAATACGTCCTATAAACATTCTATCTACAATATTATATAAAGCATTAACCATCATTCCTATTATTGCTGGAATAGAATATTTTAATAATAATTTTCCGATAGATTCCTCACCTAAGTGATTTTGATGTGCCATTTTTTTTGTCCTCCTAATAATTAATTATTTCTTGTTACATTTTTAGAAAGCTTATTTAGTATAGTTAAGCTTTCAGATATTTCTTCAGGACTTAATTCATTAGTAAGCATGTTTTCCCATTTGGTTAAAACAGAAAAAAGGTCATTTTTAATATTAAAGGCTTTTGAAGTTAAGTAAATTCTATTTATTCTTTTATCAGTTGAATCTTTAAAACGAGTTACAAACCCAAGTTCTTCTAATTTTTTTACTGCTTTAGCAGTAGTGCCTTTATCTATGTTAAGCAATTCAGAAAGTTTTTCTTGACTGATTCCATCATTTTTATATAAATGAATCATGAACATATATTGTCCACTACCAAATCCAAATTTACTAAATTCTTTTGTGAAAAATACATTAGCTTGTCTATGAATTAAAGAAATATATTTACCTAAATATTCATTATTGCAGCTCATTTAAATAAGTCCTTTCTAATTAAATTTAAAAAATTAATAAGGTTATATATTACTTAATATATTATAAGAGCAATATAGTTGCAAATGCAACTAAAATTTTTACATATAAAAAATAGTACTTTTGGAAAAAATAAAATAAAATGGAGGAAATGATGAACGAAGTTGAAAGAAAATGAATGAATGTGAAAGAAAATGATTGACTTATTAAAAAAAAGAAGTTATTATTGAGATAAGGAAGTGATGTAAATGTTATCAGAAGAAAGACATAAATTAATTTTAGATAAATTAGAAAAAGAATCGGTAGTTTATTTAAATGATTTAGTTGAATATTTAAATACATCCGAATCAACTATAAGAAGAGATTTGATAGCTTTAGATAAGGCCGGATTATTAAAGAAGGTTCATGGGGGAGCTACATCAATAAAAGAAATAAGCATAACAACTATAGATGATAGAGTTGAAAATAGACAAAATTTAAATATAAATGAAAAAATAAAAATAGCAGAATATGCAGCATCACTAATTAAAGATAATGATTTTGTATATATTGATGCAGGAACTACTACTGAACTAATGATAAATTTCATTAACAATACAAAGGCTGTTTTTGTAACAAATGGAATTGTACATGCTAGAAAACTTATTCAAAAAAAATGTACAACTTATATTTTAGGTGGAGAGCTTAAGCTTGCAACAGAAGCTATAGTAGGAGCTGAAACAGTTAATGCATTAAGAAAATATAATTTTACTAAAGGCTTTTTTGGTGTAAATGGAGTAGATATTGAAAGAGGATTTACTACACCTGATATAAAAGAAGCGATGGTAAAAAGCGAAGCATTGCATAGAAGTAAAAAAAGATATATATTATGCGATAATTCTAAATTTGACGAAATAAGTTCTGTAACTTTTGCAGATATTAAAGAAGCTAAAATAATAACTACAGTTTTGGAGAATAATAGATATAGACAAGAAGCTGAAATTTTGGAGGTAGAAAAATAATGATATATACTATTACATTTAACCCAGCATTAGATTATATAGTAAAAATGGATGATTTTAATTTAGGTCATGTTAATAGAAGTACTTGTGAGAATGTTTATGCAGGTGGTAAAGGAATTAATGTTTCTATTGTCTTAAATAATTTAGGAGTTAAAAGTAAAGCCTTAGGATTTATTGCTGGATTTACAGGTGAAGAAATCGAAAGAGAAGTAAGAGAATTTGGATGTGATACAGATTTTATTAAATTAAAAAATGGAATGTCTAGAATAAATGTTAAGATAAAGGCTGATGTTGAAAGTGAAATAAATGGTGGAGGACCAGAAATTTCAGATGAAGCATTACATGAGCTTTATGGAAAGTTAGATAAATTATCTGAAGGGGATATTTTAGTATTAGCTGGGAGTATCCCAAAAACAATGCCAGTAGATATTTATGAAAGAATTATGGAGTCTCTTCAAGATAAGAGAGTCAAATTTATTGTAGATACAACTGGGGAATCGTTATTAAAGGTTTTAAAATATAAACCATTTTTAATAAAACCAAATCATCATGAACTTGGAGATTTATTTAATGTAAAACTTAAAGGAAATGATGAAATTATAGAATATGCTAAGAAGCTTAAAGATATGGGGGCAAGAAATGTACTTATATCTATGGCTGGTGATGGAGCAATTCTAATTAAAGAAAATGGGGATGTTATTACAAGTAATGTTCCAAAAGGTGAGGTTAAAAATTCTGTTGGAGCCGGTGATTCAATGGTAGCAGGATTTATTGCAGGATATTTAGAAGCAAACGAAGTAGAAAAAGGATTTAAATTAGGAGTAGCAACAGGAAGTGCTTCTGCTTTTTCAGAAGGTTTAGCAACAAAAGATTATGTTTATGAATTATTAAATCAAATCAATTAAATTTAAAGGAGGACTAAAAAGTGAAAATAACAGATTTATTAAAAAAGAATGGTATAGCACTTAATCCTAATGTAAAAACAAAGGAAGAAGCTATTAATAAACTTGTTGATTTAATGAATGAAACAGGAAGATTAAATGATAAGGAAGCTTATAAAGAAGCAGTATTAGCAAGAGAAAGCTTAAGCACAACGGGAATCGGAGATAATATAGCAATTCCTCATGCTAAGACAACTGCAGTAAAAGAAGCTGGTCTTAGTGCAATGGTACTTACTAATGGTATTGATTATGATTCATTAGATGGTGAACCGGCAAAATTATTCTTTATGATTGCTGCACCAGAAGGAGAAAATAATCTTCATTTAGATGTGTTAGCAAGATTATCTATGATGTTAATGGATCCTGAATTTAAAGATCAATTAATTAATGCTAAGAGTGTTAATGAATTCTTAGAACTTATTGATTCTAAAGAAAATGATAAGTTAAAGGCTGAAAGTGATAAAGAAGAAGCTCAAAAAGCACAAGCTAGTGGATATAGAGTATTAGCAGTTACAGCATGTCCTACAGGAATTGCTCATACATTTATGGCAGCAGAAGCTTTAGAAAATAAAGCTAAAGACATGGGAATTACAATAAAGGTTGAAACTAATGGTTCAGGTGGAGCTAAAAATGTTTTAACTGATGAAGAAATAGCTAATGCAGATTGTATAATAGTTGCAGCTGATAAGAAGGTTGAAATGGCTAGATTTGAAGGAAAGAAAGTTATTCAAACTAAGGTTGCAAATGGAATTCATAAAACAGAAGAATTATTAACTAGAGCTACTAATGGTGATGCTCCAGTATATCATCATGCAGGTGGAAGTGATAGCGAAGGCTCATCATCAGATGAAGGAGAAAGCTTTGGAAGACAAATATATAAGCACTTAATGAATGGTGTATCTCATATGTTACCATTTGTTATAGGTGGAGGTATATTAATAGCTATAGCATTCTTACTAGATAATTATAGTATAGATCCATCTAACTTTGGTAAGAATACACCAATCGCAGCATTTATAAAAACTATAGGTGAAACATCATTTGGATTTATGTTACCAGTACTTGCAGGATATATTTCAATGAGTATTGCAGATAGACCAGGTCTTGCAGTTGGTTTTGTTGGTGGTATGTTAGCTAACTTAGGTACAACTTATGCAAGTGCATTTGATTCTTCAGTATCTGTTATTAGCGGAGGATTCTTAGGAGCATTATTTGCAGGTTTTGTTGGTGGTTACTTAGTATTAGGATTAAAGAAGATATTTGATAAATTACCACAAGCATTAGAAGGTTTAAAACCAACTTTATTATATCCACTAATAGGTATAGGTTTAATGGGAGCAATCATGATATTCGTAAATCCTTTCTTTGGTGGAATAAATGAAGCAATCACACATTTCCTTAACTCAATGGGTGGAACAAGTAAAGTATTATTAGGTATTGTTGTTGCAGGTATGATGTCAATTGATATGGGTGGTCCTTTCAATAAAGCAGCATATGTATTTGGTACAGCATCACTTGCATCTGGAAACTATGAAGTAATGGCAGCTGTAATGGCTGGTGGTATGGTTCCACCACTTGCTATAGCTTTAGCATCAACATTCTTTAAGAATAAGTTTACTAAGAGAGAAAGACAATCAGCTCTTACAAACTATATTATGGGATTATCATTCATAACAGAAGGAGCAATTCCTTTTGCAGCAGCAGATCCATTAAGAGTTATACCTTCATGTGTAATAGGTTCTGCAACAGCAGGAGCACTTACAATGTTCTTTGACTGTCAATTAAGAGCTCCTCATGGTGGAATATTCGTATTACCTGTAATCGGAAATCCATTTGGATTCTTAGCAGCAGTTGTAATAGGTTCTGTAGTAGGAATGGCAATGTTAGCAGTATTAAAGAAAAAAGTAGTAGAATAATTTTAAAAGTCTGAAACATTAATTGAATTTAATTAATGTTTCAGACTTTTTTTATTTAATCATATCCAATATCACAATCACAAGTGTTACGCAAAGGATAAAAAGAAAAGAACTGTGCAAAATATAACAGTAAGGAAAAATAAGAATGTATTAGGAGCACAGTTATGGAAGATAGTAAAAAAGATTATAAAAGTATAGTAAGTTCAGAAGCATTTCCAGGAATATTGCTATTAGGAACTACAATATTAGCATTAATATTAGCAAATACTGAATTAGATAGATATTATAATTATATTTTATATGATTTGAAAATTGGAGAAGAATTTAATTTACATGTTTTCATAAATGATTTTTTAATGGCTATATTTTTCTTAGTTGTAGGATGTGAAATTAAAAGAGAGATTGTATATGGAAAACTTTCAAATATAAAAGAAGCATCATTTCCAGTGTTAGCTGCTATAGGGGGGATGCTCGTACCTGCATTAATATTTACTTTATTTAATTTTAAAAGTGGATTTGAAATTGGGGCAGGGATACCACTATCAACAGATATAGCATTTGCAATAGGTATTTTTTCAATTCTTGAAAGTAAGCTGAAGTTTTCACTAAAATTATTTTTGCTTACCTTAGCTGTAGTAGATGATTTGCTATCAATAGTTATAATAGGTGTTTTTTATTCTTCTCATATAAGAATTTCTGGAATAATTATTTCATTGATTTTAATAGCAGCTTTATTTTGTGTTAGATTTTTTAATAAAAGAAATAGATTATATCCATATCTAATATTAGGATTAGCATTATGGATAGCTATATTTTATAGTGGAATTCATTCTACTTTAAGCGGAGTAATATTAGCATTTAGTATACCTGTTTTACATGAAAAGGATAGGGATAAGGATTTAAGTTATAAGATTGAGCATAAGTTTGAGCCGTTTTCAAATTTTGTAATACTTCCTTTATTTGCTTTTGCTAATACAGGGATAACTCTAGGAGGAAGTTTGAATTTAGCAAAGGATTACCCTTTAATGATTGGAATAATATTAGGATTGGTTATTGGAAAACCATTAGGAATTATGATTTTTGGATATTTAGGAAGCTTAATAGGCATAACTAAAAAGCCTACAGATGCATCTTGGTATGATGTATTGGAGGTTTCAATACTTGCAGGAATAGGATTTACAATGTCCTTATTTGTATCAGAGATAGCATTTAAAGGAAGAGAAATTGAGCTAAGTGTATCAAAGATTTCAGTTTTAATTGCTGCTGTTGTTTCAATAATATTAGCAAGTATTTTAACATTTGTTGGAGATAGAGTTAAGCATAAAAAGTAGTTTAAATTATATAATAATAAAATGAGTTTGAAATATATAAGCAATTTATAAAGCACTTTCATATATTATTTACGACAAAAATATATAGGAAGTGCTTTATTATGAGCATAATAAGTAAAGTGTTATATCGTACTATGATTTCAGCAGGAGGAATTCTAGAAAAAAAGTTTAATAAATATACATTAAACTCAAAAAGTGTAAATGAAGAAGTATTATTTAAAATAATAAATAAAAATAAGAAGTGTAAATATGGAGAAAAATATAATTTTAGTTCAATAAAATCTATAAATGAATATAAAGAAAAAGTGCCAATTACAGATTACTCAGCTTATGAGCAATATATAAATGAAATGTTAAAGGGAGAAAAAAATATATTGATTAGTGATGAGGTTGAATATTTTGGACATACATCAGGAACAACAGGTAAACAAAAATTAATACCTGTCACTAAAAAATCAAGAGAAGTTGGAAGTAAGTATATGGCTCTTTTAATAGAAAGGTTTGCCTATAATAATCTAAAAAAACAATGGAATTATGGACGAGGGTTGATGTTAGCAGATACTGTTATGACTACTTACTCTGATGGAGGGGTACCTATATGTTCTGCAACGTCAGGTGGGATGGAATCAATAAAAAATATACTGCCTAAGATATATACTTCTCCATATGAAGTAATGAAAATAAAAGATAAAAATGCAGCATTATATTTACATCTATTATTTGCTCTTGAAGATAGAAATTTAACTTATATAAGTGGTGTATTTATTTCAAATGTTTTAGATGCATTAAGGATTCTAGAAGATAAAAATGAGTTATTGGTAAAAGATATTAGAAGGGGAAGCATTAATAGGAATTTAAATATTGATGATGAAACAAGAAAAAATTTAAATAGCTATTTAAAAGCAAATGCAGGAAGAGCTGATGAAATAGAAAAAGAATTTTCAAAGGGGTTTAGAGGGATATGTAGGAGGCTTTGGCCAAAGATAACTTATATCGCAGCTGTAACAGGTGCTAATTTTTCAATATATGATGATATGGTAGATTATTATACTGAATCATTACCAATTTATTCTCCAGCATATGCAGCTACTGAAGCTATGATAGGAGTTAATCCTTATATATCTAAAATAAGATATGTAGTAATACCAGATACAGTATTTTATGAATTTATGCCAATAGGAGAAGGTAATAAAGACAATCCTAAAACTTATTGTATAGATGAATTAAAGGTAGATGAAATGTATGAGGTTATAGTAACTAACTATGCTGGACTTTATAGATATAGATTAGGTGATGTAATAAAGGTAGTTGATTATTATAATAATTCACCGGAAATTGAATTTTTATATAGAAAAAATCAAGTTATTAATATGGTTTCTGAAAAAACAACAGAAGAACATTTAATATCTTCAATAGATAAAACTATGAAAGAACTTAAGTTATCATTAATTGATTATACAACATTGGCAGATAATACAATAACACCTGGGAGATATGTTTTTTATTTTGAATTAAATAAAGAAATATCTAAAGATAAGATAAAAGAGATTGAAAGGGTTTTAGATTTAGAACTTCAAAAAGCTAATTTAGCTTATGGAAGATTTAGAAAGAATAATAAATTATCATGTATAAGCATTAATATTGTTAGAAAGAATACATTTGATAATATAAAGAAATTTTTAATCTCAAAAGGAGTTTCAAAAAGTCAAATTAAAATTCCAAGGGTGGCAACTAATAAGAAAGATATTTTAAGAATTTTAAATGTTAATAGAATATAAATAAAGTAAAGAGGTGGTATAGTTAAATTTTCATATCACTTCTTTTAATTTTAGTTAAGAATAAGATTAATGTAATGTTATAATAAGAATTATGCAAAGAAAGGAAATAAAAAAATATGTGGATATTATATGCATTTGGATCTGCATTTTTTGCTGGTGCAACATCAATTTTAGCTAAGATAGGGGTTAAGGATATTGATTCTCATGTTGCTACCGCAATAAGAACTATAGTAGTATTGATTTTTTCATGGATTATGGTATTTATAGTAGGATCACAAGGAACTATAGGAAATATAAGTGGAAAAACATTGACATTCTTAATATTATCGGGATTTGCAACAGGAGCATCATGGTTATGTTATTTTAAAGCATTGCAATTGGGTGATGTAAATAAGGTAGTACCTATTGATAAAAGTAGTACAATCTTAACAATGGTATTAGCTTTTATTTTTCTAGGGGAAAATATAACTATAAACATGGTAGTTGGGATGATTGGTATAGGTATTGGTACTTATTTGATGATTCAAAAAAAAGAAAGCATAGAAAAAGTAGTTAAAGGAAAAGCTTGGTTAGTATATGCATTATTATCGGCTATATTTGCTTCATTAACTTCTATATTAGGTAAAGTTGGGATAGAAAATGTAGAGTCAAATTTAGGAACGGCAATTAGGACAATAGTCGTACTTATAATGGCATGGATTATTGTTTTTGCTACTAAAAAACAAAGTGATGTAAAAAAGATAGATAAGAAAAGTTTGTTATTTTTAATATTGTCAGGAATAGCAACAGGAGCATCATGGTTATGTTATTATAAGGCATTACAAGATGGACTAGCTTCTATAGTTGTTCCAATAGATAAGCTTAGTATTTTAGTAACTATATTATTTGCTTATGTGTTTTTAAAAGAAAAATTATCAAAAAAATCAATAGTTGGGTTAGTATTAATTGTAGTTGGAACATTGATATTATTAATAAAGATTTAGTAAATAACCTTTTTAGATAAACTTATTTTAGTGAGGTAATTAACAAATGAAAAAATTTAATTTAATAACAAAGAAGATACAAAAAAGAAAAGATTAGAAAAGGTTATAGAAATGTTGGAAAAGAAAGAGAAGATGAAGTAAATAGCATTATTGTGTTAAAAAAAGCCTATATTTTGCAAGAAAAATAGTAATATTATTATGTATAATCACATTATAAACTGAATTCTTAGCTTAATATTGATGTTATTTACACATTAAGTTAGAATTTGGTATCTAAAGGCTTGCAAGTTGTTATCTTTTAATTAAATGAGGTGGGAATATTACAATGGCTAGCTATTAGATAAATTAATATGTAAGAAAAAGAATTGAGTTTTTATAATGTGGAGGTAACAAATATGGAAAGACAATGGTGGCATAGCTCAGTAGTGTATCAAATATATCCAAGAAGCTTTAACGATAGTAACGGTGATGGAATAGGTGATATCAATGGGATTAGAGAAAAATTAGATTATCTAAAGGAACTTGGTATAGATGTTATTTGGCTTAGTCCAGTTTATAAATCTCCAAATGATGATAATGGGTATGATATAAGTGATTATTGTGATATCATGGATGAATTTGGAACAATGGAAGATATGGACAACCTTTTAAAAGAAGCTAATGAAAAAGGAATAAAGATTCTTATGGATTTAGTTGTTAACCATACTTCTGATGAGCACAAATGGTTTATTGAAGCAAAAAAATCTAAAGATAATGAATATAGAGATTATTATATATGGAGAGATCCAGTAGAAGGACATGAGCCAAATGAATTAGGATCTTGTTTTAGTGGAAGTGCATGGCAATATGATGAAACAACAGGTCAATACTATTTACATTTATTCAGTAAGAAGCAACCTGATTTAAATTGGGAAAATGAAAAAGTAAGAAATGAAGTTTATAAAATGATGAATTTCTGGGTTGATAAAGGAATTGGTGGATTTAGAATGGATGTTATAGATCTTATAGGTAAAGTTCCAGATAAGATGATAACAGGAAATGGACCAAAACTTCATGATTATCTACAAGAAATGAATAAAGCAGCTTTAGAAGGTAATGATTTGTTAACTGTAGGGGAAACATGGGGAGCTACTCCAGAAGTTGCAAAGCTGTACTCAAATCCAGAGAGACATGAATTAAGTATGGTATTCCAATTTGAACATATAGGATTAGATCAAATTGAAGGAAAAGAAAAGTGGGATCTTAAACCATTAGAATTACTTGAATTAAAGAAAGTTTTATCTAAGTGGCAAACAGAACTTGAAGGACAAGGTTGGAACAGTCTTTTCTGGAATAATCATGACCTTCCTAGAATAGTTTCAAGGTGGGGAAATGATAAGGAATATAGAGTTCTAAGTGCTAAAATGCTTGCTACACTTCTTCATGGAATGAAAGGAACTCCTTATATATATCAAGGTGAAGAACTAGGAATGACTAATGTAAGATTTGAAGATATTAATGAGTATAATGACATTGAATCTTTAAATATGTATAAAGATAGAATTTCAAAGGGATATACTCATGAAGAAATAATGGAGTCTATTTATGCTAAGGGAAGAGATAATGCAAGAACTCCAATGCAGTGGGATAATTCAGAAAATGCTGGATTTACAACAGGAAAGCCTTGGCTTTCTATAAATGAAAATTATGAAGTTATAAATGCAAAACAATGCCTAGAAGATGAAAATTCAATTTTCCATCATTATAGAAAGCTTATAAATATAAGAAAGCATAATGATACTATAATCTACGGAGATTACACTTTATTATGTGAGGATGATAATAATATATTTGCATATGTTAGAGAATTAAATGGTGATAAAATATTAGTTGTTTGCAATTTCTATGATAAAGAAGTTGATTTTAATTTTTGGGGAGATTTCAATCATTCTGAAATCTTATTAAGCAATTACAAGGATTCAAGTACTTTATTAGAAAATTTAACTTTGAGACCATATGAAGCTATAATGTATAGAATTAAGTAATATAAGTTTTTTTAATGCCTATAGTATAAACTAAAGAGTTAGATTTATACTATAGGCAATTTTTTTATTTTTAATATAATACAATATATGTTAATATGGTATAAAAAGGAAAGAGGAGGAGGCATATTGTATACAATACACCAATGGCTTTTATTATTTTATTTATATTGCTTTGCAGGATGGATATGGGAATCATGCTATGTTTCATTAAAAAAGCGTAAATGGATAAATAGAGGTTTTTTAAAAGGCCCTCTACTACCTATTTATGGTTCAGGAGCAATAGTCGTATTAGTTTCAACTATAATGGTGCAAAATAATACTTTTTTAATATTTATTATAGGAATGATTGCAGCAACTATATTAGAGTATATTACTGGAGAGTTAATGGAAAGGATATTCCATGTTAGATATTGGGATTATAGTGATAAGCCATTTAATATTAATGGACATATATGTTTATTATCATCTTTGGCTTGGGGAATATTTTCGGTGCTTTTAGTAAAGATAGCTAATCCTAAAATAGCTAATTTAGTTGTAATGATACCAAATCAAGTTTCTGAGATAATAGCTTATCTAGCTACTATTTTTATTACCGTTGATGCAGTCCAATCATTTAATGAAGCAATTAATTTAAAAAATGTATTAGTTAAAATAACTGAAAGAAATGAAACTGTAAGTGTTATAAAAAAGAGATTAGAAATTGTTGAAGCTTTTATTAATGAAGATATCAAGGATTTACAAGGAAGAATACTTGATAAACTTGAAATCCAACAAGAAAGGAAGAGTGAGAAAAAGACAAAAAAAGCAATGCATATAGAAGCTATTATAAGAAAGAATTTATCTATAACTGAAGAAAAAATCAGAGGCTTATCTGAAAAAATATCATTGTATATGGATAAACTTGAGGGTGTGCCTTTCAGGGGTTCAGAAGATACTGAGCATTTAAAGTTAGAATTTAAAGAGTATATTAATAAATTAAGAATGCATGAAAGTAGAATTCATAATACTGAAAATAATGTGTATATAAAATCAATAAAAATATTACGAAGAAATCCAAATGCTAAGGCAAAGAAGTATGAAGAAGCAATGAATGAAGTTAAAAATTTAGATAAGGAATTAAATGATA
>OLOR01001514.1_pt1 | contig 21031 bp, 19 predicted proteins | sample 1672521 | NCBI WGS metagenome assembly OLOR01 (sample SAMEA3136695, study PRJEB25190) | human gut metagenome | biome: human gut; feature: human-associated habitat; material: faeces | place: Austria | collected 2013
CCACTGCGGTGACTGTAATAAAATACTGATCGCCCAGGAAGTTGTCTCCTCCACCAACCACACCGAAGTGATTGACCCGGCTGTTGCAGCAACCTGCACCGAAACAGGCCTGACTGAGGGCAGCCACTGCTCTGTCTGCAACAAAATCCTGGTTGCACAGAAAACGGTTTCTGCTCTGAATCACAGCTTTACCAACTACATCAGCAACGACGATGCCACCTGCACTGAGGACGGCACCAAAAGTGTGACCGTTGTGATGTAACTGACACCCAGTCCGATGAAGGCTCTGCCAAAGGCCACACCTCTGTTGTGGATGCCGCCGTGGCTCCCACTTACAGCTCCGTTGGCCTGACTGAGGGCAGCCATTGTGCAGATTGTGGCCTTGTCTTTAAGGAACAGGAAGTGATTCCTGCTCTGGTTCCCGATACCAATGTAGACTTCCACCTGAATCAGACAGGCGTTCTGTCCAGCCATCGGGTAGATGTTGCCACCGGTGCGCAGAAAGATGCGCCCGCTCTGCAGGCAGTTACTTCCGCCTACACCAACTTCTCTGGTCTGACGGTCTTCCACGGTACGCTGGCAAATGGTGAGCGTATTATGACCGTGGCCCTGATCGGCAGTGACGGCATTTCCGAGGTCGATATCACCCTGAACGTGGTGGTGAATACCGATGTCGTAGCCGGTTACCGGTTGATGCTGGTAAACGCAGACGGCACGGAGACCGAGCTTTCTGTGGGAAGCGGCAACGGCAAGAGCAGCTTTGCCCTGAACTTTGCCAATGGTGCACAAATCATCCACCTTGTTCCCATTGCAGAATAAATCATTCACATAACCAACGAGACCGCCCCCCGGGCGGTCTCATTTTTGTTTTATCACTGTTTCTTTGGCAGGGGGATGCCCAGCACCAGGGCAATGCCCACGGCCAGCGCCACGGCGATCTTGAAGGTGGAGATGCCGTTTGCCAGCGCCAGAGCGTTGTCGCCCTGAATGAAGTAGTAGGCGCTGTAATAAATGCCCGCACCGGGCACCAGCGGAAAGATGCCGGTGAGCAGGAACACCGTCACCGGTGTTCTGAGGGTCATCGCAAGGATGCGGGCCAGCAGCGTCAGCGGAATGACCGCCAGCAGCGAGGCTGCAAAGGCTTCCATCCCGAACAGCTCCGCGATCTCGTATACCAGCCAGCCCACTGCGCCCACCAGCCCGCAGTAGGGCAGGGTGCGCCTGGGGCAGGCAAAGAGGATGGCAAAGCTCAGGGTGCCCGCCCCGGCCAGCAGGAACTGCAGGGCCAGACGGCCTAGCTGCTCCCCGGTGAAAAGAAGCTCTGTCATACCACGGCCACCCCCTTCAAAAAGGCATAGAGACTCAGCACAAGGCCGGTGCCGATGGCGATGCTGGCCGCAATGAGCAGCGCGTCGATCATCCGGATGGTGCCGGACAGGTAATCGCCCTGCACAAAGTCCCGGATGCCCATGGTAAAGGCGATGCCAGGGGTCAGGATCATCAGGGTACCGATGATGGCGTGACTGGCTTCAGTGCCCAGCAGACTGCAGCCCAGAATACAGCATAGGGTGATGAGGGCGGCGGTGGAGATGGTTCGGAACCCGCCCCCCACGCCGTGCCGCCCGCAGAACAGCAGGTAGGCGTTGGCCGCAACACCGGCCGCAGCGGCGGCAAGCCCTGCTTTCAGGTCGCCGCCAAAAATCAGCGCAAAGCAGAACGCGCCGCCCATGCCCGCCGCAATCTGCACCCAGTCCTTCGGAAAAGGGATGCACCTGGCCTGAGCCAGCCGGGTCTCGGCCACATCGATGGTGTCCACTTCCCCGGACGCGATCTGGCGGGAAAGCTGATTCACCGCCGCCACCCGCCCCAGGTGGGTGGTACGGGTGGGCACGTTGCGCACCTCGCTCATCTCCGCCGTGCCTGCGCTGGCAAAAATGCCGTTGGTCAGCACATAGACATGGAACTCCCGCAGGTGGAAGCTGGCCGCCATGATCTCCATGGTCTGCTCCACCCGGAACACCTCTGCCCCGTTCTCCAAAAGGGTCTGACCGGCCGCCATAATAAAATCCATGATGCGGCGGCGCTGTTCCCCGTCCGGATACAATCCCCTCTCTGCCATGCTGTGGTCTCCTTAAAATTGGCATAAAAAATGACCGCATCAACGTTTCAGTGCCTGAGCGGTCATTTTTCTTGACGAATCTATTTGTAGTATAGTCAATCTCCGGCGGCTTGTCAAGCAGGCACGCCGTTTTTTCAGAACTTGAACAGGTTCACGATCCGCTGCCACAGGCGGGTGAAGAAGTTACCCTCCTGCACATCGGCGGTGGTCTCGGCGGTAACATCCGCAGCGGCGACCGTCTCACCGGTCTTATAGATGAACTTCACGCTGCCGGAAGCATCCTCGGACTTACCGGCAAAGCTGGTGTAGTCCTCCAGACGGCTGGTCATCTCGTCCAGCACGGTCTTCAGGCCATGGATCTGCTCCTCGTCCAGAGCGCCGGTCAGCTTGGAGATGCCCTCCTCATTGAACTGGTTCAGGCCATCGTTCAGCCGGACCGTGCCATCGCTGAGCTGGCCTGCGCCATCATTCAGGGTGGTCACGCCGTCATACAGGGTCTTGGTGCCATCGGCCAGCTGGGCGGCACCGTCCTTTGCGGAGTGGGCACCGTCAGCGGCGGTGGCAACACCGTTGGTGTACTGGTTGACGCTGGACACGAAATACTGGATCTGCGCCAGGCTGTTCTTCAGGGCACGGACATCTGCGATATCCTGGCTGTTCTCAGCCTGATACTTCAGCTCGTCATGCACGGTCTGCTTGGCGCTGGCAGTGCTCAGGTCAAGCATGGCGCTGAACATGGAGGGGTCGTAGCTCTGCATCAGCCGCAGAGCAGCTTCCAGGTCATGGTTGGTCTTGGTAGCGGAGAGATACAGGGCAATGTCCAGCTGGCTGTCCTTGAAGCTGGGCTCCTGCTCCCAGACGGTGCGCACCATCTTCTTGCGGGCAGCGGCCAGTGTCTTTTCGTTCATGGTCAGCACTTCGTCAATAACGGAAGCATAGTTGTCCCAGGTCATGGGGGTGTCGATCAGGCCGCCCTCCATCAGGGTGCTGTTGGCGGAGGCCAGAACGCCATCTGCCACCTGCTGGGCACCGGCCTGCAGGGCGGCGTTATTGGAGCTCAGGGTATCCAGACCGTTGGTCAGCTGGCCCAGACCATCGTTCAGGGTGGAAGCGCCGCTGTTCAGCTGAGAAGCGCCGTCCAGCAGGGCCAGGGTACCGTTGGCCAGCTGAGAAGCACCGTCCACCAGTTGGGCGGCACCATCCATCAGCTGGTTCATGGCATCGTTCAGCTGGCTGATGCCATCGGTCAGCTCGTTGAGGCTGCTCAGGTCAAAGGCATTGGTGCCCAGCGCATCGGCGTTGGTGGCACAGGCCAGCATGACCTGCGGTGCGGTCAGGTTCTCAACATCGGCTTCCACAGTGACGCTGTCCTGCAGATAATCCTCCACAGTGGACAGGTCATCGGGCAGCAGACCGTCCAGAGAGTCCTTTACACCGGGCAGGCAGACAAAGGCGGCCACGCTGCTCTTGGCGGCAGATTCCAGCATTCCGTGCTCGGCGCTCAGGTTGGTGGCATCCTGACCAAAGATCACGCCCACAGCAGTGATGAGCGGGGTGACAACGGTGCGCTCCTTGCCGTTGACGGTCACGGTGCCGGTCTCGTTGTTGGTCAGGTCGACGGTCACGGTCAGGTGACCGCTCTTGCCGATCAGGTTCTCAAGGCTGTCGGTCACGCCGTCCAGCGTATAGGTGACATTTGCGGTGATGGGCAGGGCCTTGTCGGTATTTCCCTTATAGTACACGTCGGTGTCGTCGGTGTTCCAGACCAGCTTTTCGCCGTCCTGGGTGAACGCGGCATCGCTCTCGGTGTTCTGGATATCGGTCAGAGTGCTCTCATCGGTGACATTGGACAGGCCGGAAGCGCTGTACAGGTGCTCGCTGACGGTGGTGGACTTGATGGAGCCGTCGGCGTTCATCACGGCGTAGACGGTCTCGTCCTTGGAATAATCGGCCTTGGCGGCTGCAAAGGCGGGCAGGGTCATGCCTGCGGCGAGAGTCAGCGCCAGCGCCGCACTGGCGAAACGAAGCGATTTTTTCATGGTAATTACTCCTTATCAGACTTCTTGGCGTTGGAAGATTCAGGGACCAGCCAGTGCATGGTGGTGTGGCGGATGACCCAGTCCAGCAGCATCAGGGCGGCGGGCAGAACGACCAGAATGACAGCCATACTGATCAGTGCGCCGCGGGAGATGAGCCGGCAGATGCTCTGCAGCAGCTCCATCTTACTGATGGCGGCCACGCCGACGGTAGCGGCAAAGAAGGTCAGGCCGCTGGTCAGGATGGACTGGCTGCAGTGCTCCAGCGACTGCTGGGCAGCTTCCCGCGGGGTGCGGCCATAGCTGCGCTCCTCGTGATAACGGGTGGTCATCAGGATGGAGTAGTCCACAGTCGCGCCCAGCTGGATGGTGCCGATGACGATGCTGGCGATGAAGGGCAGCTGGGTACCGGTGAAGTACGGGATGCCCATATTGATGGAGATGGCGGCCTCGATGCTGGCAACCAGCAGCACAGGGATGGACAGGCTCCGGAAGGAGATCAGGATGATGGCAGCGACTGCCATGATCGACCAGACGTTGACGTTCTTGAAATCCACATCCGCGACCTCGATCAGGTCCTTGGTCATGGCACCCTCGCCGGTGATGACACCGTTGGGGTCAACCGCCTTGATAAGGTCGTTCATCTCGGTCAGCTGGTTGTTGATGGCATCGGTACCGGTCTTATAGGAGCTGTTGGCCAGAATGAGCTTGTAGCCGCCGGACTGCAGGATCTCGGTCACGCTGTCGGGCAGCAGCTCGGTCTGGAAGCCCGGACCGGTGATGGAATCCAAGCTCACCACCTGGGTGATGCCGTCCACATCCTTGAGCTCATCGCAGAGGTCAGACACCTGCGTTGCGGTCAGATCCTCATCCACCAGAATAAAGTGGGAGGTGGTCATGCCAAAGTCCTCGCCCAGCTTGTTGGTGCCAACGATGCCGGTCAGGTCCTGGGGCAGCGAGTCGAACAGGGTGTAGTAGACCTCGGTCTTTTGCTGGGCCACCACAAAGGGCACCAGCAGCACAAGAAAGACGACCACGATGGGCATTGCGTGCTTGGAAACAAAGTAGCTGAGCTTGGTCAGCTTGGGCACGATGGTGCGGTGCTTGTACTTTTCGACCTGCTGATCAAAGGTCAGGATCAAAGCAGGCAGAATGACGATGGTGCAGATGACACCCAGCGCCACACCCTTTGCCATAACAACACCGATATCGCGGCCCAGCGTCAGGCGCATGGCGCACAGTGCCAGGAAGCCCGCAATGGTGGTCAGGGAGGAAGCGGTGATGGAGGTCATGGTCTTGCAGATGGCGGTCACCATGGCTTCCTCGTTGGAGGAGCGGAGTTCCTTTTCCTCCTGATAACGGTGGAGCAGGAAGATGGAGAAGTCCATCGTCACACCCAGCTGCAGCACCGTGGAAAGCGCCTGGGTGATGTAGCTGATCTGACCCAGGAAGATGTTGGTGCCAAAGTTGTACGCAATGGGGAACAGCAGGCCCAGCATGAACAGTACGGGCGTGATGGTGCTCTCCAGCGAAAGGAACAGCACCAGCATACTGGCACCCACAGCGCACAGGATGTACAGCGGCATCTCTTTATTGATCAGTGCCTTGGTATCCTGCAAGATGACGCTCATGCCGCCAAAGTAGCAGTCGTGCCGCAGCACCTGTTTGATCTGCTGGACGGCGTTCATCGTCTCGTCGCTGGCGCTGGGCGCATCAAACCGGACGATGAGCATGGTGGAATCGTTTTTGCCGAACATGAACTGCTGGACATCCGCAGGCAGCATCTCGGTGGGGATGCTGGGGTCGATGACATCGCTGAGCCAGAAGGTCTGTGTGACACCGGGCACCGCATCAATGTCCTTCTTCATGGCGATCAGTTCATTGGTAGGCAGGCCTTCCACCGTGATCATGCCGGTGGAGGCCAGATGGAAGTCGTCCTCAAGCGCTACCTCGCCGATCATGGAGTCGAGCTCCTGCGGCAGATAGGTCAGGACATCATAGTTGATGCGGGTAGCAACCGCGCCGATTGCGGAAGGGATCAACAGCAGGACCGCTACTGTTAAGATCAGCTTGCGCAGACGCACGATGCTCTGTGCGATCTTTTTCATGGGAACCCTCCATACGAAAGTTGATTGGATCTGCCCTAAAATGACCCGTGGTCATTTCTGAGCAAGCACTATTATAACCAATCGACGCAAGGTGTCAAGATAGAAAATGACCAAAAGTCAGTTTTCTTATCACAAAGCAAAAATTGTATAGCTTGTCCGGGGGCTTTTGCTCTTGCGCTCTTCCCTTCTCCCTGCTAAAATATTGTTTACACGACAAAACAACGTCAGAAAAGAGGATGCAGCAAGCTATGAGCACCGTGGAAGGAAAGAAACAGGAGAAGCGCCGCGCGCTTCTGGATGCAGCTTACGAGCTGTTTCTGGAGCGGGGCACCTCCAAGACCAGCGTGGAGGATATCACCTCCCGCGCCAAGGTGGGTAAGGGCACATTCTACCTCTATTTTGCCGATAAGGGTTCGGTCACGCAGGCCCTGCTGGCCCGGGTGAGCTACCAACTGCTGGACAACGCCTGTGCCGCTGCCGAGCAGCACGCCGCCGAGCTTACCAGCTTCCCCGACCAGATGATCTTTGTCATTGACCATATCATCGAAGCCCTGCGCGCGGACACCCTGATGCTCCGCTTCCTGGAGCGCAGCTTTGTCTGGCCCGGGCTGGATCAGATCGAAGCCAGCGGCGAGGCCGAGCCGCTGATGCGCAAGGTCCTCCAGATCGTAATGTGCAGCCCCGAGATGGCGGGCCGCACCGAGCGGGAGATCTACCAGCGCATCACCGCTCTGGGCAGCATGTGCATATCGGTGTGCTATACCTCCGTGTTGGAGGGCAAGCCCGACAACATCGACAACATGAAGCCCATCCTCTACGACATCATCCGCCGGGCGCTCTGAGCGCACCTCTCCCCTGCCAGCCCCCGCAAAGGGACCTTTGCGCCAATCCTCCGGGGCAAAAAAAAAAAAAACGGAAAAGGCAGACTTTTTTCAAAAAAGCCCTTGCAATTGCGCGAAAAATGTGGTATCATGTTCAAGTCGATACGACATCTGGACGGTTAGCTCAGCTGGTAGAGCATCTGCTTGACGTGCAGGAGGTCACAGGTTCGAGTCCTGTACCGTCCACCATATAGTTCGTACCCGAACCCAATTCATTACGAAAAGGGTTCGGGTACTTTTTTTGTTTCACAAGATGTTCTCTATGCCGAGAGTATGTAGAACGGTAAACAAGAACGAACAAAGGCAGGATACCACCATCACGGTGACACCCTGCCTTTTGTGTTACAAGGATATTCTGGGGGCGATTGCTGCGCACAAAGCGCCTTAAGCCCCTGTGTTTGCTTCGGTCAGCACAAAGGTCAGCTCCGCTGTGGCGGCGCACTTGCCATCCACATAAGCGGATGCCTTCCCGATGCCCACAGGGCCGCGCTGTTCCACCAGCTCACAATGGAGCGTAAGAACATCCCCCGGGGTGACCTGTTTGCGGAAGCGGGCATTCTTGATGCCGCCGAAGAGGGCCAGTTTGCCTTTGTTTTCGGGAACGCTCAGCGCCGCAACAGCTCCGGTCTGGGCCAGTGCTTCCAGGATCAGCACTCCCGGCATGACCGGCTGGCCCGGGAAGTGACCGCAGAAGAATTCTTCGTTGCGGGATACGCACTTGCGGCCAATGGCCCACTGACCCGGCTCGTAGTCCAGGATACGGTCCACGAGGGCAAAGGGGTAGCGGTGGGGCAGAAGGGCTGCGATCTGCTCACTGTTCAGGGTGTTTGCGTTCTCCCGCACGGTGCGCGGTTCTGCCATGGCTCAGCCCTCCCATCTGCGCAGGGCGATGCAGGCGTTGTGCCCGCCAAAGCCCAGGCTGTTGCTCAGTGCGTAGGTCATGGCCTGTGCACGGCCTGCATTGGGCACATAGTCCAGATCGCATTCCGGATCAGGCTGCTCGTAGTGGATGGTGGGCGGGGCAAACTGGTCTCGCAGGGCCAGTGCTGTGAACACGGCCTCGATGCCGCCCGCACCACCCAGCAGGTGGCCGGTCATGCTCTTGGTGCTGACCACGGTCAGCTGCTTTGCGTGCTCACCGAACACGGCATGGATGGCAGCCGTCTCGCAGGCATCGTTCATGTGGGTGCCGGTGCCGTGGGCGTTGATGTGATCCACCTGCTCCGGGGCAATGCCTGCATCGGCCAGTGTCAGCTTCATGCAGTCGATGGCACCTGTGCCGCCGGGAGCCGGTGCGGTAAAGTGGTAGGCATCGCAGTTGGCACCATAGCCCACCACCTCGGCGTAGATATGCGCACCGCGTGCCCGGGCGTGCTCCAGCTCTTCCAGAACCAGCACACCGCTGCCCTCGCCCATCACGAAGCCGCCGCGGCGGGCATCAAAGGGCAGGCTGGCAGCATCCGGGTCGGTGGCGGTGGAAAGCGCCTTCATGCTGGTAAAACCGCCGATGCCCAGTGGGCTGATGCAGCTTTCGGCACCGCCGCAGACCATGGCAGTCTCGTAACCGTCCCGGATGCGGTGGAAGGCATCGCCCACAGCATTGGTGCCGCCGGCGCAGGCCGTGACCGGGCAGGTGCACATGCCCTTCAGGCCAAAGCGGATGGCCACCTGTGCCGCCGCCATGTTGGCAATGGACATAGGCACAAAGTAGGGGCTGACCTTCTCCATGCCTTTCTCTTCCCCGCGGGTGTGCTGCTCCTCGATGGTGGGCAGGCCGCCAATGCCGCTGGAAAGGACCACACCGATGTTTTTGGCCTCTGCTTCCGTGTTCAGGCCGCTGTCGGCAATGGCCTCGGCTGCAGCAGCCAGTGCCAGCAGGGTGAAGCGGGCCATCTTGCGGGCTTCCTTTTTGTCCACAACGGTCTCGGGGTCAAAGTTTTTCACTTCACCGGCCAGCTTGCACTTGAAATCGGTGGTGTCAAACTGGGTGATGGGGCCAATGCCGCACCGGCCTGCCTTTGCGGCAGCCCAGCTGTCGGCAGCAGTGTTGCCCAGCGGGTTCACGGTGCCCAGACCGGTGATCACGACTCTGCGTTTTTCCATAGAGAATTTCTCCTTTTACATTGCCATGCCGCCGTCCACACAGAGCACCTGCCCGGTGAGATAGCTGCTTTGTTCTGCGGCAAAAAACGCCACCGCGTTTGCCACGTCCTCCGGCTGGCCTGCGCGGCCCGCCGGGATGTCCTTTGCCATTTCGGTGCGGACAGCCTCCGGCAGGGCGGCGGTCATATCGGTTTCAATAAAGCCAGGCGCAACAGCGTTTACTGTCACATTGCGGCTGGCCAGCTCCCGGGCCAGGCTTTTGGTCAGGCCGATGAGCCCGGCCTTGCTGGCGGCGTAATTCGTCTGGCCTGCATTGCCCCGCAGGGCAACGACGCTGCTCAGATTGATGATCCGGCCCCAGCGCTGGCGCACCATCCGGCGGGCCGCTTCCTTGCAGCAAAGGAACGCACCCTTGAGGTTTGCGTCCAGCACAGCATCAAAGTCTGCCTCGGACATGCGCAGGATCAGGTTGTCCCGGGTGATGCCTGCATTGTTCACAAGGATATCCACCCGGCCAAAGGCGTTCACCGCCTCCTCAAAGAGCTTTTTGCAGCCCTCAGCGGTGGAAACATCGGCCTGCACGGCCACAGCCTGCGCGCCCTCGGCCCTGCAGAGAGACACGGTCTCGGCGGCGGCCGCTTCGCCGTGGCAGTAGTTGACCACCACATGGCAGCCCTGCCGGGCAAGCTGTACGCACACTGCCCGGCCGATTCCCCGGCTTCCGCCGGTCACAACGGCGGTACGGATGATGGTTTCTTCGTTCATTGTTCTTCCTTCCATGCGTTCAGAACGGTGTCCAGCTGCGCCGGGGTCTCCACCGACACACAAGTCACACCGGGCAGAGTCTTTTTCACAAAGCCAGAGAGCGCATTGCCGGGGCCGACCTCCAGAATGTGATCCACACCCAGCTCACCCAGACGGTGCAGGGTGTCCTCCATGTAGACACTGCTCTGTACCTGCCGGACCAGCAGGGCCGGGATGCTGTCGCTCTCGGCTTTTTCGCGGCCCAGGCAGTTAAACAGCACTGGCACCTGCATTTCGCCAAAGGGTTCGGCGGCAAAGCGCTTTGCCAGGGCATCCCCGGCGGGAGCCATCAGACGGGTGTGGAACGGTCCGCTCACCTTGAGCGGGATGCACCGGCGGGCACCGGCCTGCTTTGCAAGCTCTGCAGCCTTGTCCACTGCGGCCTTTTCGCCGCCAATGACCAGCTGGCCCGGGCAATTGTAGTTGCAGATCTGCACACAGCCCAGCGCGGATGCCTGCTCACAGCATTCTGCAAGGGGGACCCGGTCGAGGTTCAGCACTGCGGTCATGCCGCAGTCGATGCCGCTGGCCGCGTCGGCCATGGCTTTGCCGCGGTAGGCTGCCAGCTCAATGGCCTGCTTGGCGGTGAATACACCGGCGGCTTCCAGCGCGGAATATTCGCCCAGGGAGAGACCGGCCACATAAGCGGGCTTGACCCCCTGCTCGGCCAGAACGGCGGATACGCCGCAGGCAAAGGCCACCATGCAGGGCTGGGTGTATTCGGTCTGATTCAGAACGCCGTCCGGGTCGTCGAAGCAGACGCGGTGCAGATCAAACGGAAGGTCTGCAGCGTCGAACGCGGCACGGAAAGCGGAAGATGCTTCGTAAAATTCTTTGCCCATGCCGGGGTGCTGGGCACCCTGGCCGGCATATAAAACAGCAAGCTTCATCGGTTTTGCCTCCATTCGGTCACAAGTTCATCCATCAGCTCACGGACAGTGTACATCCGGTCCAGCCTGCCCACATTGGCCCCGCAGAAGAAAAGTCCTTCCTCCAGGTTGCCCTTGACCGCTTCGATCAGTGCATGGGTGATGCAGTAGGGCACCTTGGCAGGGTCGCAGGTCTTCAGGCAGCGGGCACAGTGCCGGGGCGGGAAGCGTCTGCCCTCCGCCATGGCCTGCACCAGCGGCGTGTTCAGCGCCCGGCCCGGCATCCCGACCGGGCTGTGGATGATGCGCACATCCTCAGAACCTGCATTCAGCAGAACGTCCTTGTACCCCTGGGATGCATCGCACTCGTAGGTGGTGATAAAGCGGGTGGCAAGCTGAACGCCTGCGGCACCCAGTCTGGTAAAGTGAGCCATATCGGCCCCGGTGTACACGCCGCCCGCCACAAACACGGGGATGCTGTGGCCGAACTGTGCCTCATAGGGCTTTACCTCGGCCAGCACCTCCGGCAGAATCTCATCCAGCGTCTGGCAGGTTCCGGAGAACAGGTCCTGCTCCGCAAAGCCGAGATGACCGCCTGCCTTGCAGCCCTCAATGACCACAAAATCGGCGGTGCGGCCGAACTCCTTGGCCCAGCGGCGCAGGATGAGCTTTGCCGCCCGTCCGCTGGAAACGATGGGCGCGATGGCGACCTCCATCGTGTTCACAAGGCCGGGCAGCTCCAGCGGCAGACCAGCACCGGACACCACAGCGTCCACGCCCGCTTCCACAGCGGTGCGGATGGCGGCGGCATAGTCCTGCGTGGCCACCATTGCATTGATGGCCACCATACCGGCACCGTTTGCGATCTGCTTTGCTTTCCGGATCTCAGCGGTCAGGGCGCGGTGGTTGGCGCTGGCCGGGTCACGGGCAAAGTCCGGCTCCCGGTAGCCTGCATCGGCGGTGGAGATGCACCCCATGCCGCCGCAGGCCGCCACGGCACCGGCCAGCCCGCCCAGAGAAACGCCCACGCCCATGCCGCCCTGCAGGATGGGCACAGACAGGACTTTCTTTCCAAGCGTCAGCATTCCTCGCTCAGCGCGTGGATACGCTGCCTCCCGCCGTTCCACAGGTCATCCAGAATGTCCGCCACAGGGCGCACCTCGTGGAGCATTCCGGCCACCTGACCGGCCATCAGACTGCCGGTGGAGGTGTCGCCTTCAAACACGGCCCGGCGCAGACTGCCCAGGGTGTACTTTTCCAGCTCCATCTTATCGGCACCGGCCTTTTCCTGCCGGACATATTCACGGCTCATCCGGTTTTTCAGCACCCGGACCGGGGAACCGCCGATGCGTCCGGTCACGATGGTATCGCTGTCCTTGGCATTGAGCAGGGCAGCCTTGTAGTTTTCGTGGATGGGGCACTCCTCGCTCACCAGCAGGCAGGTGCCCACCTGCACGCCGCAGGCACCCAGCGCAAGGGCTGCTGCCAGCTGACGGCCATCGGCAATGCCGCCCGCCGCAATGACGGGCAGATCCACTGCGTCCACCACCTGCGGCACCAGCGCCATGGTGGCCATCTCGCCCACATGGCCGCCGCTCTCGGTCCCTTCGGCGATCACGGCATCGATGCCCAGCTTCTCCAGATGCTTTGCCAGCACAGCGGCAGCCACCACGGGAATCACCTTGATGCCCGCCGCTTTCCACATGGGAACATATTTGCCCGGGTTGCCTGCGCCGGTGGTAACCACCTGCACGCCTTCTTCCACAACGATCTGGGCAAACTCGTCTGCCTGCGGGTGCATCAGCATGATGTTCACGCCAAAGGGCTTGTCTGTGAGCTGTTTGCACCGGCGGATATTTTCGCGCAGGGTGTCGGCATTCATGCCGCCCGCACCGATGATGCCCAGTGCACCTGCATTGGAGCAGGCTGCGGCAAACTCACCGGTGGCAATGTTTGCCATGCCGCCCTGGATGATGGGGTATTTCGTTCCTAAGATCTCGTTCAGTAATTTCATATGATGTTTCCAGTCGGCGGGCCGGGGCTTCTCTGTGGGTTGGCCGTTGGGATGGCCCGTTTTGAGAAAGCTGCCGGAACGCTGACGTATTCACTCTTTGTATTGCAGGATCGCGCCGCCCCAGGTCAGGCCGCCGCCAAAGCCGATGCAGGCCAGCGGTCTGCCCGGGGTCAGCTGCCCGCTCTCGGCCAGCTCGTTGAGGGCGACCGGAATGCTGGCGGCGCTGGTGTTGCCGTGGCGATCCATGTTCTTATAAAATTTTGCCGGGTCGGCCTGCAGGGCCTTGATGCAGTGGTCGATGATGCGGCTGTTGGCCTGATGGCAGACCACCCACGACAGATCCTCGAGGGTCAGCCGGGTCTCGTCCAGCACCGTGTGCAGGCACTTGGGCAGGGCATCCACCGCGAAGCGGAACACCGCCTTGCCGTCCATGGTGATGGGGGCAGAGCCTTCCCGGCTCGGCCCGCCCGCATGGAGAACATCACTGCCGCGTGCCCCCAGCGTCAACGCAAAGGGGGTATCTGCCAGCCGGAAAATGGCGGCTCCGGCCCCGTCGCCGAACAGCACGCAGGTGGAGCGGTCGGTGGGGTCCATCAGGCGGGAAAGCGCTTCGCACCCGATGACGAGGGCATACTGCCCGCCCAGAGTCGTCAGCATCCCCCGCGCCACGGCCATGCCATAGAGAAAACCGGAACAGGCCGCGTTGATGTCCAGCGCGGGCCGGTTTTCGGGCAGGCCCAGCGCCGCCTGTACCTGACAGGCCACGCTGGGGGTGGCATCCGGGGCAGAAAGGGTCGCGCAGACACAGCAGGCAATGTCCGCCGGGGCAAGGCCGCTGCGGTCAAGGGCCTGCCGCGCAGCCGCAATGGCCAGCGTGGCGGCAGATTCGTCCTCGGTACACCAGTGCCGGGTGCGGATGCCGGTGCGGCTGGTAATCCATGCGTCACTGGTATCCACCATGCGGCTCAGCGCGTCATTGGTGATCGTCCGTCCGGGAAGTGCCCCGCCGGTGGCGATCAGCTGTAAACCATTCATGCGTTCCTCGTTTCTCCGATCTGGCGGTACTTTTTATAGCGCTGATCGGCCAGCTGCCGGTCGCTCATGCGGCACAATTCTTTCAGGTGGGCGCGCAGAGCGGCATCCATGCGCTCAAACAGGGCCGCGTGGCAGCGCTGGGCACCGCCCACCGGCTCCGGGATCACTTCTTCCACGATGCCGCCGCGGTACAGATCCTGCGCCGTCAGCTTCATCATCTCACAGGCCTCGCCGCTGCGGGAGGAGTCCTTCCACAGGATGCTGGCAAAGCCCTCGGGACTCAGCACTGAGTAGACCGCGTTTTCCAGCATGAGGATGTGGTTGGCCACACCCAGTGCCAGCGCGCCGCCGGAGGAGCCCTCGCCGGTGACCACGGCGATGACCGGCACCGTCAGGCCGCTCATCTCCATCAGATTCCGGGCAATGGCCTCGCCCTGCCCCCGCTCCTCGGCATCCTTGCCGGGGTAAGCGCCCGGCGTGTCGATAAAGGTGATGATGGGACGGCCGAATTTTTCAGCCTGCTTCATCAGGCGCAGAGCCTTGCGGTAACCCTCCGGCCCCGGCATTCCAAAGTTGCAGGCCAGATTTTCCTCCAGCGTGGAGCCCTTGCGGTGGCCGATGACCGTCACCGGCATCCCGTGGAAACGAGCCACGCCGCCCAGAATGGCCGCGTCCTCCTTGCACTGCCGGTCGCCGCGCTGCTCAAAGAAATCCGTGAACAGGGCAGAGATCGTCTCGTCGATGTGCGGACGCTCCGGGTGACGGGCCAGAAAGACCCGATCCTCGGCAGTCAGCGGGCCGCAGGAGCGCAGAATCTCGTCCTCTTCCACCGCCAGCTCTGCCAGTTCGGACGCATGGGCGGTGATGGCCTCCATGTCACTGCCGCTGCCCTTCAGCGCGGCGATCTGTGCGTCCAGCGGAGCCAGCTGCTCCAAAATATCTTTTATCATTCGTGTTTCCCTCCGGCATGAAGCTGCAGGACCTGGATCAGCGTATCCCGCAGCTGACTGCGGGGCACCACCTGATCCACAAAGCCGTGTTCCATCTGGAATTCGCTGCGCTGGAACCCGGCGGGCAGTTTTTCACCGATGGTCTGCTCAATGACACGGGGGCCGGCAAAGCCGATGAGTGCCCCCGGTTCGGCCAGCATGATATCGCCCAGGCTTGCAAAGCTGGCGGTCACGCCGCCGGTGGTGGGGTGGGTCAGCACGCTGACGTACAGCCCGCCCTTTGCCGAAAAGCGCTGGATAGCGGCGCTGGTCTTGGCCATCTGCATCAGGCTGAAAATGCCCTCCTGCATCCGCGCGCCGCCGCTGGCCGAAAAGATGACCAGAGGCAGGCGCTTGGCAGTGGCGTACTCCACGGCGCGGGTGATCTTCTCGCCCACAGCCGTGCTCATGCTGCCCATAAAGAACCGGCTGTCCAACACGGCTGCCACACAGGCCACGCCGCCAATGCGGCCGACGGCGGTGACAGCAGCCTCGTGCAGGCCTGTCTTGTTCTGGGCGGCGGCAAGCTTCTCCCCGTATCCGGGGAAGTTCAGCACATCCTGCGGATCAAGGTCAGCGTCCAGCTCCCGGAAGCTGCCGTGATCCAGCACCAGACTGAGCCGGTAATACCCGCCAATGGGCATGTGATAGCCGCAGTTGGGGCAGACATACAGGCTTTTGCCCCACAGGGTGCGGGCAGCGCGGCGGCCGCACTGCTTGCACTCCACAAACTGCGGCTCGTGCCAGACAGCTCCGGCATCCCGCTTGGCCTTCAGCTGGAAAGTGCGCTCCCGCATCCGGTTGGGGAGCAGATCTCGGATATCATTCATCGCATGTTTCCTCAGATATGTGCGGTGATGTAGTTGTAGATGTCACCCACGGTCTTGAGCTTTGCCAGCTCCTCGTCCGGGATGGACACACCGCAGGCATCCTCCAGCGCCATGTTCAGCTCCACGGCATCCAGGCTGTCGGCCTCCAGATCCTCGGTCAGGCTGGCCTCCATGGTCACCTTGTCCTCCTCGCAGTTCAGGGTGTCAACAACGATCTTCTTCATTTCTTCAAACGTCATGGTAATATTCTCCTTTGATTGGTTTGTATTTTTATTATCTAAAAAGTTTGAGGTTTCTTGCGAACACGACCATTATATCTGAATCGTCGGATAAGTCAAGAATAATAGCTAAAATATTTTATCTTTTACAATTCTGACACACTTTCCTCCACAGGGGCAGTTCCTCTTTTCCATTGCCCTTTTTCCCCAAACGTGCTAATATGGGTTCAGCACTCAGACAAGAAGGAACGAAAGGATGGATCCCATGAAATTCAGCGAAATGAGTTATACCCGCCCGGACATTGATGCCCTGCTGGGCCAGTGCAAGGCGCTGGCCGCAAAGGCCGCCGGGGCCGCCAGCGGCGAGGAGCTGGTGAATGTTTACTACGAGCAGAGCCGCGCCTTTGCCGATTACAGCACCGCCGCACAGCTGGCAAGCATCCACTACACCTGCGACACCCGTGACGCTTATTGGAAGGCCGAGCAGGATTTCTTTGATGCCAACGGTCCCGCCGTGGAGAACGCACGGGTGGAGATCAGCCGGGCATTTCTGGCCAACGCCCATGTGGATGCGCTGACCGAAGCCTTTGGCACCACCTGCGTGGCCGGTATGAAGAATGCCGTGCTGGGCATGGATGACCGCACCGTGGAGCTGCAGAAGGAGTACAACGCCCTTGTCAGCCAGTACCAGCAGGTGTACGGCGGCGCACTGGTCGAGTTTGACGGCAAGCAGCTGACCATTCCCCAGCTGGGCCCCTATAAGGAGAACCTGGACCCTGCCGTCCGCCGTGCCGCCTACGAGGCCGAGGCAGCGTATTTCGATGCCCACCGTGACGAGTTGGACGGCCTGTACACCAAAATCGTCAAGAACCTGAACGCACAGGCACAGATCCTGGGCTACCACGATTACAGCGAGCTTTCCTATGTACGGATGAACCGCATCGGCTACGGCCCTGCCGAGATCCGGAAGTTCCGCGACCAGGTGGCCAGCGATGTGGTGCCCGAGCTGAAAAAGGTGATCGAGCTGCGCTGCAAGCGCACCGGCATCTCCCACCTGACCTTCTCCGACCTGCCTGTGGCGTTTCAGGACGGCAACCCCGCCCCCATTGAGGGTTACGAGGCCCGGATGACCGCCGCCCGCACCATGTACCACGAGCTGAGCCCCGAGACCGCAGCATTCATTGACTTCATGCAGGACAACGAGCTGTTCGACGTGGAGAGCCGCCCCGGCAAGATGTCCGGCGGCTATATGACCAGCCTGCCCAGCTACAAGGCCCCCTTCATTTTTGCCAACTGGAACAACACCTCCGGCGATGTGGACGTGCTGACCCACGAGTGCGGCCACGCCTTTGAGGGCTATGTGGCCGAGCGTGACCCCAAGGTCCCCGCAGACCTCGAGTGCCCCGGCATGGAGAGCGCCGAGATCCACTCCATGGCCATGGAGTTCCTGACGGCTCCCTGGCACCATCTGCTCTTTGGCAAGGACACCGGGAAATACGCCCTGCTCCACGCCGAGGACAGCTTCCTTTTCCTGGCCTATGGCTGCATCGTGGACGAGTTCCAGCACAGGATGTACCAGAACCCCGACCTCACCCCGGACGAGCGCAACGCCGTCTGGCTGGAGCTGGAGCACAAGTACCGCCCCTGGATCGATTTCGACAACCTGCCCTTCTATGGCCGGGGTGCCGGCTGGCAGCGTCAGCTCCACATTTATGAGTGCCCCTTCTACTATATTGATTACTGCCTGTCCACCATGGCCGCGCTGCAGTTCTTCCTGTTGAGCCTCAAGGACCACAAGGATGCCTGGGAGCGCTACCTCAAGCTGGTGCGCCGTGCCGGTCTGGCCAGCTACACAGAGCTGATGCAGACCGCCGGGCTGAAGGTTCCTTTTGAGGATGGCTCGATCAAGGCCATCGCCCAGCAGATGGGCCAGTGGATCGCAGAGCATCAGGTGTAAGCCTCTTGGGCCGACAGAGATTTTTTTCTTGCAAAATCCGCTCTTTTCTATGAAAAAGCACAGCGCCCCCGTTCACTGCAAGATCGCAGTGAGCGGGGGCGCTTTCTTGTGAATAGGAGGTGGATTTTATCGCAAATACAGACTATGGGGATATACAGAGCGGCACAAAATCCACAACCGGAAAGAAAAATTTCCATAAAACGCCAAAAATCCCTCGGATAAGTCATACCTATACAAGAAAGTTTGAACTTTTCGTGAATTTTCTGTGTTTCGACCATGGACAGGGAAAAACAGTTCTGCTACAATGGGAGCTGTTCTTTCCGCCGGTTCCCACGCGGCGGTTTTTATTTTTACCATAACACAGGAGGAACTTTCATGTTAGAAAAGATCTTTCACCTGAAAGAAAACCACACCGATGTCAAGACCGAACTCATGGCGGGTGTCACCACCTTTATGACGATGGCCTACATCCTTGCGGTCAACCCCAGCATCCTGTCCGCTTCGGGCATGGATGCCAATGCGGTCCTGATCGCCACCTCGCTGGCATCGTTTGTTGGCACTGCCCTGATGGCTCTGCTGGCCAACTATCCGTTCGCTCTGGCTCCCGGCATGGGCCTGAACGCCTACTTCTCCTACACGGTCGTCCTGACCATGGGTTACAGCTGGCAGCTGGCCCTGATGGCCGTTTTTGTGGAGGGCATCATCTTCATCGTGCTGAGCCTGACCAATGTGCGTGAGGCCATCTTCAATGCCATCCCCATGACCCTGAAGAGCGCTGTCAGCGTGGGCATCGGTCTGTTCGTTGCTTTCGTCGGCCTGCAGAACGCAAAGCTGATCGTGAACAGCGATTCCACCCTCGTCACCTATCAGCACTTCAAGGGCGAGACCTTCCACAGCATCGGCGTGGGTGCGATCCTCGCGCTGGTGGGCGTGCTCATCACCGCCATCCTGCTGGTCAAGAAGGTCAAGGGTGGCATCCTGTACGGCATCCTCATCACCTGGGTGTTGGGCATCCTCTGCGAGCTGACCGGCATCTACATCCCCAACCCCGATGCCGACATGTACAGTGTCATCCCCACCAGCTTCATCAGCTTCGATTTCTCTGCTCTGGGCAAGACCTTTGGTCAGGTGTTCAAGACCGATTTCTCCGGCGTGGGCATCCTGAACTTCTTCGCCGTGATGTTCTCCTTCCTCTTCGTTGACCTGTTCGACACCCTGGGCACCCTGATCGGTGTTGCTTCCAAGGCCGACATGCTGGATGAGGAGGGCAAGCTGCCCAACATCAAGGGCGCGCTGATGGCCGACTCCATCGCCACCTGCGCCGGTGCCGTACTGGGCACCTCCACCACCACCACCTTCGTCGAGAGCGCTTCCGGCGTGACCGAGGGCGGCCGCACCGGCCTGACCTCCATGACCACCGGTGTGCTGTTCCTGCTGGCCGTGGTGTTCAGCCCCCTGTTCCTGACCATCCCCAGCTTTGCGACCGCTCCGGCCCTGATCATCGTTGGCTTCTACATGATGGGTTCTGCCCTGAAGATCGAGTTCGACGATCCTGCTGAGGGCATTCCCGCATTCCTGACCATCCTGGCAATGCCCACTGCATACAGCATCTCTGAGGGCATCGCCATCGGTGTTATCTCCTGGACCCTGCTGAATGTCATCACCGGCAAGGCCAAGGAGAAGAAGATCAGCCCCCTGATGTATGTGCTGACCGTTCTGTTCATCCTGAAATACGTCCTGCTGTAACAGGCATTTGCAGCAAACAGAAAGCCCCGGCTCCGGCCGGGGCTTTCGTGCGTTTATTGGTTCCTGCGCGGGTGGGGCGGGCAGGGTTCAGCCGCCGAACAGCCCGAAAAAGCTGGTGTGTGTCATGCCCAGCACCAGAAACAGAAGAATGAGGGCAAACAGCACTCCAATGATGATGTCCATCTGGTGGACCGTGAGGGGGAATTTATCGTAGAGCTTTTCCTTGGGGTTGACGAAATTCGGGTCGTTGTTGTCCAGCAGAGTCTTTTTTCTCTCAGCGCTCTGGGCTTTGGCGGCGGCAAGTTCTGCCTGCTCCTTTTCCAGCTGGGCCTCCCGCTGGGCAAGCAGTGCCTCACGGCGGGCCAGCTCTTCCTCCCGCTGGGTTTGGTTCGTTTCTGCCATGGTGGTATCCTCCGGCGTTTTTTCTACCAGTATACCATAGAATTGTGACAGAAAAAACTCCTCCCGCAAAAAGCGGCCTTATTCCGCCAGCAGATCCTCCACCACATCCATCAGCTGAGACGGATCGAGCTGGCACGCGGTACAGCGCGCGGCCAGGCGAAGGACCCGCACCGGGTCAACGGAGACATCTGAGATGAACCGCAGGTTTCGGTGTCGTCCGTGAGATGTAGAATACGCGGCGATGCCAAAGGATGTATACGCACCACACGCGGGATGATAAAGTCGTTCCATAACACAATGATACCAAAACACACCAATCACCTCTCTATCAAAATTGTCACGCCGCTTTGAAACGGCTGCATGAATGCAGGTTCGCTGCCCGCAAAATGTTCTGACAAAATTTATATACCATCTCTTGGCTTCAAAATAAACAGCCAAAATTTCAAAATTTGGCGGCGTGTTTTGCATGTCCGGTGAAACCGGTGGTGCAGTAAAAAGACGAACCGGAAAATGGAAATGAATATTTTTACGGAATATCGTAGAAAATTTAAAAAAATCAACTTCACGCAGCAACAGATGAAAGAATGTTCCACAGAAAGTCGAAAGCATAAAAGAAAAATCTTTGCCGCAGCTTAACCACTTTTTGGCGGAAAAAGTTGCGAAATCGGTCGTAAGATCGAGTTTTCTGGTATATCACTTGTTCGCTGTGCGGATAAGGTTGCTCATTCTGCTTTGCCTCCGCATCGTCTGCCGCAGACCCCGGCACTGCCCTTGTCTGAAATGCTTTCACTCCGGATGCAAACCAGATGAAAAATCCGACGGACCGCATCACTTGACTTTCCCCTTGCAGGGGAGTATACTCCGGGGCAGTGAAATATTCGGCTATGACGAGAAAGAGTACCCGGAAAGAATGCTGCAGA
>OLOR01001516.1_pt1 | contig 21017 bp, 21 predicted proteins | sample 1672521 | NCBI WGS metagenome assembly OLOR01 (sample SAMEA3136695, study PRJEB25190) | human gut metagenome | biome: human gut; feature: human-associated habitat; material: faeces | place: Austria | collected 2013
CCTCCTGGTCCAACCCCGCTGCTGATCCGGCTCCGAAGGCCCTGAAGGGACCCGAGGCTCTGGTCAAGCAGATCCGCGACGTTATGGAGCCCATCTCCCGTATGGACGGCGACAGCCTGCCTGTCTCCGCCTTCGAGGGCAACGTCAACGGCGAGTGGGAGCAGGGTGCTTCCGCTTACGAGAAGCGCGGCACGGCTGTCATGGTTCCCGAGTGGAACGCCGAGAAGTGCATCCAGTGCAACCAGTGTGCCTTCGTCTGCTCTCACGCCACCATCCGTCCGTTCTGCCTGACTGCTGCCGAGGCTGAGGCTGCGCCCGCTTCCACCAAGCTGGCCGACACCAAGCCCAAGGCAAGCGAGTACAAGTTCACCATGGCCGTGTCTCCTCTGGACTGCATGGGCTGCGGCGAGTGCGTCACCGTCTGCCCGACTGCCGCTATCGAGATGAAGCCGCAGGAGAGCCAGTCCGAGCAGCAGGCTGCTTTCGACTACTGCGTCGAGAACATCCGCAAGAAGGACAACGTCCCCGGTGTTGTTTCCGAGGTTTCCGTCAAGGGTTCTCAGTTCAACCAGCCGCTGCTTGAGTTCTCCGGCTCCTGCGCTGGCTGCGCCGAGACCTCTTATGCCCGCCTGATCACCCAGCTGTTCGGCGAGAAGATGTTCATCTCCAACGCCACCGGCTGCTCCTCTATCTGGGGCGGTACCGCTTCCATCAGCCCGTACACCACCAACAAAGAGTCCGGTCACGGCCCCGCCTGGATCAACTCTCTGTTCGAGGATAACGCTGAGCACGGCCTGGGCATGCAGATCGGTTACGAGACCGTCCGCGCCAACCTGATCACCAAGGTTGAGGCCCTGAAGGGTAAGAACGCTGAGCTGGATGCTGTCATCGACAAGTTCCTGGAGACCAAGAACAACACCAAGGCCAACGACGAGCCCGCAAAGGCCCTGATCGCTGCCCTGGAGGCTTGTGGCTGCGACGAGTCCAAGGAGATCCTGAAGGACAAGCAGTACCTGGCCAAGAAGAGCTTCTGGATCTTCGGCGGCGACGGCTGGGCTTATGACATCGGTTACGGCGGCCTGGATCACGTCCTGGCTTCCGGCCACGACGTCAATGTTATGGTCTTCGACACCGAGATGTACTCCAACACCGGCGGACAGGCTTCCAAGGCCTCCAACATCGGTGAGGTCTGCCAGTTCGCTGCTGCCGGTAAGGAGATCAGCAAGAAGTCTCTGGCTGAGATCTGCATGACCTACGGCTACATCTATGTTGCTCAGATCGCTCTGGGCGCCAACATGGCTCAGGCTGTCAAGGTCATCGCCGAGGCTGAGGCTTATCCCGGCCCGTCTCTGATCATCGGCTACGCTCCCTGCGAGCTGCACGGTGTTAAGGGCGGCATGACCAACTGCCAGAACGAGATGAAGAAGGCAGTTGCTGCTGGTTACTGGAACCTGTTCTCCTTCAACCCCGCTGCTAAGGCAGAGGGCAAGAACCCGTTCACCCTGACCTCCAAGGCTGGCGATATGTCCAAGTATCAGGAGTTCCTGGCTAACGAGACTCGTTACAGCCGTCTGGCACGCGCCTTCCCGGATCGTGCTAAGGAGCTGTTCGAGAAGAACCAGGAAGTTGCCGATGCTCGTTACACCCACCTGACCAAGCTGGTCGACCTGTACAAGTAATCTTGCATAGGCACCGTTTAACGGCATAAAAAAGTTCCCACCTGCGCTGAGCAGGTGGGAACTTTTTGTTGTGATGGGGTGAAGTTTCCCGTTCTTTCTTTACAAAGAAAAAACCAAAAAAATTATAAACAAAAGTGGGAGGTATGGCCGCAGGCCATGCCTCCCGTTTTTAATTAAAAATTCTTTTGGTCCTTTTCTTATAAGAAAAGGAAAGAGAACCTCATTATATTACGCCAGCACAAAAGTCTGCAGTGCCCAGATGCCGAGGACGACGATGCCCAAGGCGATGCGGTACCAGCCGAAGGCGGTGAAGGTGTGCTTCTTGACGTAGTTCATCAAGAAGCGGATGGCCAGCATGGAGACCACGAAAGCCACAATGCAGCCTACCAGCAGGGCCGAAATCTCGGCCAGGGTGAACACGCCGCCCTTGGCCAGGAACTTGACAAGCTTGAGGCCCGAAGCACCTGCCATAACGGGAATAGCCAGGAAGAAGGTGAACTGGGAAGCAGCCGGGCGGCTCATACCGCAAAGCAGACCGCCAATGATGGTGGAACCGCTGCGGGAAGTGCCTGGAATCAGAGCCAGAACCTGCCAGGCACCCACGATGAGGGCCTGCTTGTAGGTGATGCGGCTCAGCTTGGTAGTGGTGGGCACGCGGGGGCGGCGCTCAATGAGGATAAACGCGATACCGTAGATGATGAGCATCAGGGCCACGGTAATGCTGTTGTACAGATGAGCATCCAGCCAATCATCCAGCAGCAGGCCCAGAACCGCAGCCGGGACGCAGGCTACAATGATCTTGCACCACAGACGCACCACTGGCCAGCGGAAATGCCGGGAAAAACCGGAATCCCGGCCATTGTCGGCGCAGAACGGCCACAGCTTTTTGAAATAGAGAACGACGACCGCCAGAATCGCGCCCAGCTGGATGACCACGCGGAACATCTCCATAAACTCGGCGCTGAAACTGAATTTAAGAACCTGCTCCGCAAGGATCATGTGGCCGGTACTGGAAATCGGCAGCCATTCGGTAACGCCCTCGATGATGCCATACGCCACCGAGCGCAGAAGATTTAAGAAAATTTCCATTGGGGTAAAGCCTCCTTTATAATAAGTATATCATACCATAAAATGTCGAAAGTGACACAGGTTTTCGAGAATTTTACAAGGAATTTCCGGGCTTGAGGGTAAATTGGACAAATTCGCCTTGCTGTTTTTGGCAAATGCAACTATAATAAGAAAGAACATGAGAATTTTGAGGTGAATGGAATGTTTAAAACCGTACTGTTTGACCTGGACGGCACCTTGCTGAATACCATCGACGACCTGGCTGATTCCGCCAACCGCGTGTGCAAAGCCCACGGCTGGCCGGAACATGACACCGCACAATATAAATACTTCGTCGGTAACGGCATCCCCAAACTGGTGGAGCGGTTCAGCCCCGAGGATCAGCGCGACCCAGAAACGCTGCAAAAAACGCTGGCCGAATTTGATACAGTATATGGCGCCCACATGCACGACAAAACCGCCCCGTACCCCGGTATGCCGGAATTGTTGGCAAAATTGCAAAAAAACGGCGTAAAGATGGCAGTTTTCTCAAATAAAGCCGATGAATTCGCCCGCGCCGTGGTGGCACGGTACTTCGACAGCAGCCTGTTTGAGATCGTGCGCGGCGCACTGCCCGATGTGCCCACCAAACCCGCACCCCAGGGTACCTGCGCCCTGATGCAAAAACTGGGCGTGACGGCCGAGAGCGGGGAAGTGCTCTACGTCGGCGACAGCAACGTGGATGTGGCAACGGCTCATAACGCCGGGCTGCCTTGCTGCGGCGTGCTATGGGGCTTCCGCACTCAAGAGGAATTGCAGCAGGCCGGGGCCGAGTACCTGGCCGCGACCATGCAAGACTTGGAAAAGGTGATTTTGCAGTAAAAATCAAAAAAACGGGATTCGCAGGAAGAACGCATTTTCGCAAAGGAGTGTTGTTATTATGATCGCACAGCATTATAAAGACATGCTGGGGGCAAAATCGGTCATCCGCCAGATCTCGGAGTGGAGCACCGCCCGTGGCACCGAGATCGGATACGAGAATGTGTTCGATTATTCGCTGGGCAACCCCTCGGTGCCCGCACCGCAAAAATTTACCGATGTCTGCCTGGATCTGCTGGAGCATGTGGACCCGGTCACGCTGCACGGCTACACGCCCACGCTGACCCTGCCCGACGTGCGCGCCAAGGTGGCCGAAAGCCTGAACCGCCGCTTTGGCATGGACTACACCGGCGACCATATCTTTATGACCACCGGCGCAGCCGGCGCGCTGGCCCATGCGGTGCGCTGCATTGCTGTGCCGGGGCAGAACATCGTCACTTTTGCGCCGTTCTTCCCGGAGTATAAGCCCTATGTGGAGGGTGCAGGCCTGACCCTGCGCGTGGCCCCGCCCCGCTGCGAGGATTTCCAGGTCAACTTTGACGTGCTGGACAGCCTGGTGGACGAGAACACCGCCGCCATACTCATCAACTCGCCCAATAACCCCAGCGGCACGGCCTACAGCGCCGAGACGCTGACTAAGCTGGCCGCTTACCTGAAGAAAAAGAGCGCCGAGTATGGGCACCATATCTTCCTGATCTCGGATGAGCCCTACCGCGAAATCGCCTTTGGCGGCAAGACCATCCCGTACCCCGCTAAATTTTACGATGATACGCTGACCTGCTACTCCTTCTCCAAGAGTCTGAGTGTGCCGGGCGAGCGTATCGGCTATGTGGCGGCCAACCCCCGCTGCGAGGATGCCGCCTACATCGTGCCGATGTGCGGCCAGATCTCCCGCGGCACCGGCCATAACTGCCCGTCGGGCCTGTTTCAGCGCGCCGTGGCCGAATGTCTGGAGGAGACCAGCGACCTGTCTGTCTACGAGACGAACATGGAGCTGATCTACGATGAGCTGAAAGCCCTGGGCTTTACGGTCTGCAAGCCGGACGGCACCTTTTACATCTTCCCGAAAGCGCTGGAGAAGGACGCCAAAGTCTTCTGCCAGAAAGCCATGAAATATGACCTGGCGCTGGTACCGGGCGACAGCTTCGGCTGCCCGGGCTACTTCCGCATGGCCTACTGCATCGAGACCGAAAAGGTCCGCCGCAGCTTTGTGGCCTTTGAAAAATTCGTAAGCACCGAGTACGGTGTAACAAAGCAACATTAAGGAGAAACTATGACGATTGTGCGCCGTATTTTGCCGGTACTGCTGGCGGCTGTGCTGCTTTCTGCCTGCGGAGAAACTAAGGATATGCTCCCGGAAATCGAGCAGGAAGTTAAGCAGGAAGTGGAGACCGTGTTGGAGGAAGTAGAACCCACGCCGGAACCCACCCAGACGCCCGAGGAGGCCAAGACCATGGCATCGACGGCCAGCAACGCCACCAAGGATGCCCCGCAGGTCACCGACCCTTCCACCTGGAACGACGCCGGCAAAACCATCATGGAGGCGCTGGAAAAGCAGTATGCCCCCTACGGCATGACCCTGCAGGCAAACGAGGGCACACCGTACTTCCTGGCCGTGAACCGCGATGCCAACGTGGTGACGGTCTACACCGCCGACGAGGACGGCCGCTACACGGTGCCCTTTATGGCCATGGTGTGCAGCGGCGGCGTGGACACCCCGCTGGGCTACTATGCCACGCCGGTGGATTACGATTGGCGGCTGCTGATGGGCCCCAGCTACGGGCAGTACGCCACACGTATTTTTGACTCCTACCTGTTCCACAGCGTGCCCTACTATAGCCAGCACAAGGACGACATCGAGTACGATGAGTACAACCTGCTGGGGACCTCGGCCAGCCTGGGCTGCATCCGGCTGGAAGTGGTGGATGTCAAGTGGATCTACGATAATTGCCCACTGGGCACGCCGGTGCTGATCTACGCCGACGCCGAGAACCCCGGCCCCATGGGCAAGCCCGGCACCATCTACACCGACCCCGCCGATACCGAGAAGCGTGGCTGGGACCCCACCGACCCTGACCCGGCCAACCCCTGGGATGATGCCTTTGAGACCGGCACCACCATCCGCAGCCAGGCAGCCTGGGACCAGTGGGAGGAGCAGCACGAAAGCTGGCAATCCAGCCTGACCCCCACCGACCTGCAGGGCTGGAGCACTGATTCCAGCGTTGTGGGCACCCGCGGCTAAACCCTTACGCAAACATGAACAAAAGAGCCTGTCCTTTTCAATAAGGACAGGCTCTTATCATTTGCTGCGGGAAGTGTAAAGGTTACAGGTCAGCATTTTCTTCTGCGTCATGAACAAAGCGCCAAAGCTCGCCGATCGTGAAATCAACGCTCAAATCACTTTCATCGATTTCGGTGCCCACGGCTTCGCCCAGCCCCCAGGCCAACTCGACCATATCCTCATGGTCGGCGCCCAAATCGGCCAGCGTTACACCGCGTTCCAGCTCGGATGTGTCGCAACTGAACTGCTCTGCCAGCAGTTCCTGCAAGTCTTCAAAAGTCACTCTTGTATTGCCCCCTCTCACTGGCAGGTTTTCTTTAATGATACAGGGCAGGACGGCGTTCGTCAAGCAAAAATTGAACAAAAACCATCCAAATTTATAGGCTGTTGTTTGTAGAATCTGCCGGTGTGGCGGCGGGCAATTGCGGCTGTGCGTTCAAAATCCGCATAAACTCCTCGCCGGAGATGGTCTCTTTTTCGTACAGGTACTGGGCAATCTCGTCCAGCTTGCGGCGGTTGTCGGCCAGCAGCTTGTAGGCCTTCTTGTGCTGCTCCTGCACGATCTCCACCACCTTGGCGTCCACGCGGCTGGCGGTCTGCTCGCTGCAGGCTAGGCTGGCGTCGCCGCCCAGATAGGAGTTGTTCACGGTCTCCAGGGCCACCATGTCAAAGTCCTCGGTCATGCCGTAGCGGGTGATCAGGGCACGGGCCATCTTGGTGGCCTGCTCAATATCGTTGGAGGCACCGGTGGTGATGGAGTGGAAGATCAGTTCCTCGGCCGCGCGGCCGCCGGTGAAGGTGGCAATCTTATTCAATATCTCTTCCTTGGTCATCAGGGTGTGGTCGCCGTCCTCCACCTGCATGGTGAAGCCCAGCGCACCCGACGTGCGGGGCACGATGGTGATCTTCTGTACCGGCGCACTGTGGGATTGCAGCGCCGCCACCAGCGCGTGGCCGACCTCGTGGTACGCCACGATGCACTTTTCCTTGTCGTTCAGGATCTTGTTCTTCTTCTGCGCACCGGCCAGGATGGTGTCCACGGCCTCCTGCAGGTCGTACTGGGTCACGGCCTTGCGGTGGTGGCGTACGGCGCACAGCGCGGCTTCGTTGATGATGTTGGCCAGCTCAGCGCCGGAAGCACCGGGGGTCATGCGGGCCGCAACGGGAAAGTCGCAGTCGGGACCAATCTTGACCTTTTTGGCGTGCAGGCGCAGGATGCTCTCGCGGCCTTTCAGGTCAGGCAGCTCCACGGGTACGCGGCGGTCAAAACGGCCGGGGCGGGTCAGGGCCGGGTCCAGGGATTCCGGCCGGTTGGTGGCGGCCAGAATCACAACGCCCTTGGTGGCGTCGAAGCCGTCCATCTCGGTCAGCAGCTGGTTCAGGGTCTGCTCGCGCTCGTCGTTACCGCCCAGGCCGCTGGCACCATCACGCTTTTTGCCGATGGTATCGATCTCATCGATAAACACGATGCAGGGCGCTTTTTCACCCGCCTGTTTGAACAGGTCACGCACCTTGGAGGCACCCATGCCCACGAACATCTCCACAAACTCACTGCCGGCGATGGAGAAGAAGGGCACGCCGGCCTCGCCAGCCACAGCGCGGGCCAGCAGCGTTTTGCCGGTACCCGGAGGGCCTACCAGCAGCACGCCCTTGGGCATTTTGGCGCCGATGTCCTCGTACTTTTGGGGGTTGTTTAAAAAGTCGACGATTTCCTGCAGGCTCTCCTTGGCTTCGTCCTCACCGGCTACGTCGTTGAACTTGATGCCGGTCTTGTCGTCCACCACGTACTGTTTGGCGCCGGACTTGCCACCGCCGAACAGCATCGAGTTAGCGCCGCCCATGCTCTGCATTTTTTTGCCGATGTAGCGGTTCAGCCACCAGAACAGCAGGATCATCGGAAGCAGCGAGATGGCCAGGTTCAGCAGGCTGTCCCAGATGGTAGGACTTTGGTAGACAGTGCCAAACTCGACCCCTGCATCCTCCAGCCGGGTGACCAGGTTGTTATCCTGGGCGATGGCGTTGGTCTTGTAGGAGTTATTCTCGTTATCCACAAAGTAGATCTGCTGATCTTCGATCTGGACGGTGGAAAGCTGCTTGTTCTCCAGCATCTGCAGGAAGGTGCTGTAGTTCACGCTTTTGACTTTGGCCTGCATCATGGCTGGGAACAGGAACAGGTTGCAGGCAAACAAAATCGCGATAATAACGGCATAACCAATCCAAAGTTTCTTTTTAGGGTCCTTTGGCGGTGTGGTCTCTTTCATAGGGGGTCCTCCTTTTCTTGTACATTCTATAGCATGGACTAAAATTTTGAACGGTATATGAATGGACTTTGAAATATTAGCAAAAAGTGCAAAAATCCCTTTGTTTTGCGGAAAATGAGCCATTAGACAGATGGTGAAAATCTGTTACAATCTATTTACAACTATGAGTTTTAAACAGTTTCGACCGGGTTTTCAACAAGAATCCATTCTTTTACACATTGGAAATGTGGAAAACTATGTTGAAAATGTTGAAAACACGGTTGAATCCCGTGGAAACAACAAAAAACTGCTGGTACAACGAACCTTTTATTCCGTGGAAAACTTTGCAAAACTCGCCGCAACGCTCGGAATCAGCAGGGGAAAAGTCCATCCCCCTTGTGGAAAACCTGGTAGTGATTTCTACAGGAAAAAGGTGTAATTTTGGCTATTGTACGATATAACGTAAAACACAAGTTTTCAACATGTTTGGGGAAAACTATGTTGAAAAGTGTAGGAAACCCGGGGGAAAAGGCCCCAATAATCAACAAATGGCTGGGGAAAATAAAAAAATGGCCGAAATTGTAACAAATCCGAAACATCTGTCGTTATTATATATAGTAAATAACAACGAAAGGAAACAGCCATGACGAAAGATATGATCGTAAAAGCGGCTCAGGAGGCAGCGGCCCGGCGCAATGAGGTGTTTGCCCTCAATGACCTGCGGGTAGATTTGACCGCCCGCCGCGTGTGGAAAAACGGCAAGCCTGTGCGGCTGACCCCGCGGGAATATGCCCTGCTGGAGATGCTGATCCGCAGGCGCGACCTGGCGCTGACCCGCGGTGAACTGCTGACCACGGCCTGGGGCTACGAGTATGTGGGCGCCAGCCGCACGGTGGATGTACATATCAACCGTCTGCGCACCAAGTTGGGCCTGGATAAGGAGATACAGACCGTGTTTAAGGTCGGCTACCGGCTGAACACCCACCCGGGCTGCTGAGTTTAGTCGCCGCGCCAGATTTGCGCCACGCTGTCCTGCTCGGCCGCGGCCAGGGTGGGATAGGCGGTGTTGTTAAATAGAGAATCGTAACGGTACAGCCCAATGTAATCGATGCCAAGTGTGTTCAGTGCGGCCAGTTGGTCGGCCAGGCTGTGGCCGGTCGACCATTCACCGGGGGTGTCACTGCCGTCGCCATCGCCGATGCGGTAGGCCCCCAGCCCGACGGCCAGGGTAACGTCCTCGGCCCGGGGCAGGGCTGCCCACCGCGCGGCCAGCTGGCACAGGCTTTGGGCTGTGCTGCCGTTTTTGGTGTAGTTTTGCCCCCAATACAGCTGGGGCATCAGATAGTCCACATAGCCGTCCTGTGCCAGCCATAGGGCGGCATCACTGTATTGGTCGGCGTAGCTGCGGTCCGGGTCACCAATGGGTGCGACGCCGAACCGTACACCGTACTGGTGGGCGGTTCGGTAGCACAGGGCCATCAGGGCGTTGACGTTTTGCCGCCGCCAATCGTCCAGCGAAAGAGCTGTGCCTGCGGCAGCGTAGTCGTCAGCGTCAAAGGCAGGGTCGGTAGTGGGGTAAAAGTAGTCGTCAAAGTGGATACCGTCTAAGTCATAGTTATGGCACAGCTCGGCGACGGCATCGGAGATGAAAGCGCGGACCTCGGCACTGGCGGGGTTTAGGTATAAGCCGGTGGAGGTGGTTTTGGTCCACTCCGGGTGGAGCAGGGCGGGACTTTGGGCACACAGTAGAGGCATGCTGCCGCTTTGCAGCCGGTAGGGGTTGATCCAGGCTTCCAGCTGCAGGCCGCGGGCGTGGGCCGCCTGCACCAGCAGGGCCAGGGGGTCAAAGCCGGGGCCTTGCCCCTGGGTGCCGGTGCAAAGATGGCTGAAAGGGTAGTAGTCGCTGGGATAGAGGGCATCGCCAAAGGGGCGCACCTGGACCAGCACCACGGTGGCCCCCAGATCAGCGATATTGTCGAACATGGCGGCAATATCTGCTGAAAAGGCCTGCGCGGAGGAAAAGTCTACCTGCTGCCACTCCAGATAGCTGACCCATACGGCATGGTAGGGCTGGCTGGCTGCAGGCTCTGCGGTGGGCGAGGGCACAGGCGTGGTATCGGGGACAGTGATGGGGGCGAAACCGCTATGTCGCCACCCCCAGAACGGTGCTGTAAAGTAAATGATAAGCAGGAAAACCGCCCAAAAGAACCCCCTGCGCCGCATGAATCAACGCCCCCTTTTACCGCCATTGTATGCAAAGAAAAGGGGACATACCTCTTGGCAAGGGGAGAAAATTCTGCTATAATATAAAATACAACTGTGCGGGCCATTAGTTCAGCGGTTAGAACTCTCGGCTCATAACCGGCTGACCCAACCGCATCCACTTTCAAATATGATGAAGTGCCGCAGTTTTTACTGAACTTCATCGCCAAGATTTCTGCTTTGGCGATAAGTTGGCGATTTAGCCATCAACAGCACTTCTTCATCATAATAAGGGCCGTTAGCTTAACGGTTAAAGCCACCGGCTCATAACCGGTTCAGTGGGGGTTCGAATCCCTCACGGCCCATAAAAAGAACGCAGCTATGTTATTTTTTAAGATAACACGGCTGCGATTCTTTATTTTTCGTACAATTCACGGCTCAACTGATTGCGTATCGACTCCCGGCGTTTTTTGTATTGCTGGGTGTAGATCATTAAAGTCGTGCTCGGCTGGGCGTGACCTGCTTCAGCGGCAACCGTTGCAACACCGATGTCAGGATTCGACATGAGCAGGCTGACAAAGGTATGGCGAAACATGTGTGGGTGAATCCAGCCTGAAATGGCGATGCTCATTTTTTTCGGGTGGCAATGTCCTGAAAGCAGAAATAATCAGGCTGGTGACGGGACTGCGTAAATTCAAACAGCATCCCGGAGGCATTGAATGTCTGGTTTGTGACAACGGCAACGCAGTCATAGCTGTCCATGGCAAGGACTTTTTCATCCTGCGCGGTGGCGTGTTCCACCGTGATACGGCGCTTACTGGTGATGATCTGCATACCCAGTGTGTTTTCTATATAATCGTAGATGGAGTTGGCCGCAATCTCGGGGGTCAGACCGTGAACAAACTCTGTCAAAAAATAGTTGATGTCCAAAATGAGTGCTTTTCCATCCAGATACCGCACCCGGCGAATGTACCACAATTCATCGCCCACGGAAAACCCACTCAGCGAGGCAAGGCGCTCATCGGCAATGACGGTTTTAAATTCCAAAACCTTTGTCACTGCGTGTAATCGGTTTCGCCGCGCGGTTTCCTGAAAAGTTTCAATACCTCCGATGGTAAATGTGGTTTTCCCCACCGGTTGATAAATCACCCGTACTCCGCGCCCCTGCATGGCCTGCACATAGCCATCGTTGGTCAGTTCAGCCAGCGCACGGCGAACAGTGTTGCGGGAGCAGGCGTATTCCTCGAGCAATGTATTCTCACTGGGCAGCAGGGACTGATAGGGATAGTCCTGCGCTTCAATACGCTTTTTTAAGCTGTGATAAATTCCTTCGTATTTTGCTTTTGGCATAGCGGCAGTCCCCCTTCAACTTGTTCAAACATTTGATTTAGTATATCGTATTTTCAGCCAAAATTCAAGAGGAGAATTTGTGCGCTGCACCGAATTTCATTCCTACACATATAATTTCCGGAAAAGCGCTTGACTTGTATGAACAAGTTTACTATACTGAGGCTGTAAGGCAAACTTGTTCATACAAGTTTGAATATCCGCTTTAGCGGGATTCTGAAGGAGGAAAAAATAAAATGGGTAAGTACGAACAGGATGCACGGCTACTGCTTGAGTATGTCGGCGGAAAAGAGAACATTGCGGCGGTATCTCACTGCGTATCGCGTATGCGCTTTGTTCTGAATGACCCTGCCAAGGCAGATGTATAGCTTCTACAAAGCGATGGTACGCTTGCGGAAGGAACACCGGGTCATAAGTGAGGGAAAAATTGAATTTCTTTACCCCGACAACACCGACCTGCTGGCTTATCGGCGCTATGGCTCGGCGGACAAGGAAGAACTTCTTGTACTTTGCAACCTGACAGAGCAAGAAATCCACGCTGAACTGCCTGACGCTTGGGCGACTGCAGAAAAACTGATAGGAAACTACGCAGATAACCCTTCAGAGACCCTGCGTCCGTATGAGTGTGTTGTATTGCATACCACAAATGAATAAAAAGTAAAGCAGCAAGAGCGTCTACTACGAAGGCAGACGCTCTTGTTGCTTTTTTCGCATTTTTTATATGCAGCCCAAGGGGGCTTTCCGGCAGGGGCATCGCGCTTATGTTGGCCATGAGAGGACTTGAACAGGAAACAATTGACAAACCACCCTGAATACGTTTTAATGATAGTACAATAAACCTGAAAAAAACAGAAAAGGGGAACCCATATGAAACATGCCAAGCAAACCCGTGCACCTTGGATTCTGCTCGCCTGTTTGGCGGCCATTGCACTGTGCATAGTGGCAGCTGTTACACTATTACAAACCAACACCAACCCCAAGAACATCGAGATCCCCGGTACGCGGGGCAATATCCCGGCTACCATCCAGCTGCCTGCCAAATCTGCCAGGGGCGAGGAACTGCCGCTGGTGGTGCTGTGCCATGGCTTTACCGGCAACCGGCAGGGAGACGGCCACTTCGCGCCACTGGCTGAGGACCTGGCCGCCCATGGCATTGCCACTGTGCGGCTTGATTTCGCCGGCTGCGGCGACAGCACCGAACCTTACGCCAACTACACGCTGGCCAATATGGCGGCGGATGTGGACAGCGTGATCGGCTACATGCAGGCCACCTACGGCACCGGCAAAACGGCGTTGGTGGGCCACAGCATGGGCGGGCGGTTGGCCAGCCTCTACCCGCAGCTGGGGCAGTACCCCGTCACGGCACTGGCCCTCTGGAGCCCCGCCAACGGCACGGGCCTGCAAGGCTTGGAGTTTTTAAGCATTGATAACTTTGCCGCCGTGGAAGAAATGGCCGCCCGCGCCGATGCCGAGGGCAGTGTAGCGGCTTGGGGCGTGGAGCTGAGTGCCGCCTACATCGACGGTATGCGGGACAGCGACCCCAACGTGACCCTGCAGGAAAGCGGCCTGCCGGTGCTGCTGACCTACAGCGGCAACGAGCGCATCTTGAGCGACACTACCCAAACCGAAACCAAGGCGGCCGTCGAAAGCCTGCCGGACGGCCAGGTGGTGCTGGACCCCTTCGTGAACGGTGACCACAATTATACCAGCGAGGACCCCGCCACCAACACCCAGCTGGACGCTGACCTGCGCCAGGTCACGGTAGATTTTTTGACGTCCCATCTGCAATAAATACCAATAAGCACAAAAAGCGCCCCCGTTCGGTTGCGGCTCCGAACGGGGGCATAAGGGGTATCGATTGGTGTGAGGAGGAATCATGTTCCAGAATTACGGTTGCGGCTCCGTAACCCTGTGCTTATACAATACAGGACATCTGCTAAAAAACTATGATACTGGTATGAACATTTTGTAAATTGCATAAAGCAAACAAAAACCTCCGGCTTTCGGGCCGGAGGTTTTGTTTGCTTGTGGTTTAAGCTGCGATTAGCCGAACATGTTGATCAGAATACCAGCAGCAACGGCGGAGCCGATAACACCGGCAACGTTGGGACCCATGGCGTGCATGAGCAGGTAGTTGCGGGGGTTGTACTCCTGGCCGACTTTCTGGGAAACACGGGCAGCCATAGGAACGGCGGAAACACCGGCGGAACCGATCAGCGGGTTGATCTTGCCGTGGGTGATGACGCACATGATCTTGCCCAGGATGACGCCGCCAGCGGTGCCGACACCGAAAGCAACGATGCCCAGGACGATGATCTCGACGGTCTGGATGTTCAGGAAGGTAGAAGCGTTGGTGGTGCAGCCAACGGAGAAGCCCAGGAAGATGGTGATGATGTTCATCAGTTCGTTGCCAGCGGTCTTGGTGATACGCTCAACAACGCCGGACTCCTTCATCAGGTTGCCCATCATCAAGCAGCCAACCAGGATAGCAGCATCCGGCAGGGTCAGGGCAACGATGATGGTAACGATGATGGGGAAAAGGATCTTCTCGGTCTTGGAAACGCGGCGGGGTGCGGTCATGACGATCTGACGTTCTTTTTCCGTGGTCAGGGCCTTCATGATAGGCGGCTGGATAACAGGCACCAGCGCCATGTAGCAGTATGCCGCAACCGCGATGGAACCCAGCAGGTGCGGGGCCAGCTTGGTGGTAACATAGATAGCGGTGGGGCCGTCAGCACCACCGATGATGCCGATAGCACCGGCTTCCTGGTTGGTGAAGCCCAGCATCTTAGCGCCAACGAAGGTAAAGAAGATGCCCAGCTGAGCAGCAGCGCCCAGCAGCAGGCTGGAGGGACGTGCGATCAGCGGCTCGAAGTCGGTCATGGTACCGATGCCCAGGAAGATCAGCGGGGGATAAATACCTAGCTTGACGCCTAAGTAAATGTAGTCGACCATGCCGCCGGAAGAACCCAGCAGCGCCCAGTCAATGTGGTTTGTCTCATTGATGAAGATGTCCATGTGGAAGATGCCGTCCAGGGGCAGGTTGGTCATCAGCATACCAAAGCCGATGGGCAACAGCAGAAGAGGCTCGAACTGCTTGACGATGGCCAGATACAGCAGCACGCAGGCCACGGCGAGCATGACGGCGTACTTCCAGCCGCCCTCGGTGAAGAAGATCTGTGCCCAACCGGACTTGGCAAAAATCTCCGAGATGTTGGTTAAAATAGCACCCATTTCCAGACCTCCTTACATAAAGGGCGTGGTATGCTCACGCACACCGGCGTCGCCCCAGGAACCACGGCGGGAGCCTGCGGCGGGCTTGGAAACGCGGCGGATGCCGTGGATCACAGCGCCGGAACCCATCACAGTAGCAACAGCGGCAGAAATCGCAGCAATGACCTCGCCGGGGATGCCGCCATTGTCAGCCTTAGCAGCGGGGGCAGCGGGCTTGGCAGCAGGTGCCGGGGCAGCTTTGGCAGCCGGTGCGGCAGGGGCCTGCGGCTTAGGATCAGCAGGTTTTTTGTTTTTCAGGTCGAAGAGCTTGCCCTCCAGGGTAATGATGAGGCACAGGGCGACCAGCATGGCAAAAACCAGGGTAATACTGGTCAGCACCACGGTGCCGTCGCTGGCTTCCAAGGCAAGCAGAGCGAGGTTGGGCATGGGATTTCCTCCTTTTTGGATGAAGCATAAAACTCTTTTTAACAAAAGGGCATTTATCTGTATTATAGCACAATGTGAATTATTTTGGTAGATTTTTTTGCAAAAAATTTAACATACCCGTAAATTTGCCCAAGTTCGACCGCAAAGTTCAATTTGTTGGCAAGCGCTGACCACGAACAAAAAACACATGCCTGTAAAACATGCATAAAAATCAACGAAAATTTTTGCAGCTGCAAGCCAAAACTGACAAAATGCAGCAAACTGTGGCAATTCCCCTTGACCGTGGGCGCAGACAGTGCTATCATAGCGGCAATACAACAAACGGCAAAGGCGCCGGACGGGATAGCAAGCTCCCGCCCGGCGCCTTTTGTTGTTGGTTGCAAAATGCAGTGCCGCATTGTGCGAGGCGGCGCTGTGCAAAGTGAGAGAGGGGAATCTGTTATGTACAACTCTGCGGACGTTACCTGGACACTGGTTGCGGCGTTTCTGGTGTTCTTTATGCAGGCAGGCTTTGCTTTGTGCGAGGCGGGCCTTACTCGTGCCAAGAACACCGGCAATATTCTGATGAAGAATATGATGGACTTCTGTATCGGCACGCCCTGCTACTGGCTGGTGGGTTTCGGCATCATGTTTGCCGGCTCCGGCGCACTGATCGGCGGGTTTGACCCGTTCATCCAGGGCAGTTACGATTTCGGTACCCTGCCGGTCTGGGTCTATGCGGTGTTCCAGACCGTGTTCTGCGCCACAGCAGCTACCATCGTTTCCGGCTCAATGGCTGAGCGCACCAAGTTCAGCGCCTACTGCTGCTACTCCGCCGCCATCAGCCTGATCGTCTATCCCATTTCCGGCCACTGGATCTGGGGCGGCGGCTGGCTGGCTCAGCTGGGCTTCCATGATTTCGCCGGTTCCACGGCGGTCCACTTTGTGGGCGGTGTTACCGCCTGCCTGGGTGCCTGGATGCTCGGTCCCCGCATCGGCAAATATGGTAAGGACGGCAAGGCACGGGCTATCCCCGGCCACAACCTGACCGCCATGGCCCTGGGCGTTTTCATCCTGTGGTTCTGCTGGTTCGGCTTCAACGGCGGCTCTACCGTCAGCATGACCGGCGATGACACGATGGTTTCCGCGGGCCTCATCTGCTTCAACACCAACCTGGCGGCGGCTCTCGCTACGGTGGCCGCGCTGATCGTCAGCTGGGTGCGCTACGGCAAGCCCGATGTCTCCCTAACCTTCAACGGTGCGCTGGCCGGTCTGGTGGCCATCACCGCCGGCTGTGATGTGGTCGACCCCTTCGGCGCGGCCGTGATCGGCATCGTGGCTGGCGTGCTCTGCATCTTCTCGGTGGAATTCTTTGATAACATTGCCAAAATCGATGACCCTGTCGGTGCGGTGTCGGTCCACTGCATGAACGGCCTGTGGGGCACACTGGCGGTCGGTCTGTTTGCCACCGATGGCGGCCTGTTCTACGGCGGCGGTTTTGCCAAGCTGGGCATCCAGTTGCTGGGTGTTGTCAGCGTGGCGGCCTGGGTTCTGGTCACGATGACCATCATCTTTACCATCATCAAAAAGACAATCGGCCTGCGCGTTTCTGAGAAAGAGGAACTGGACGGCCTGGACATTCATGAGCATGGCCTGACCAGCGCCTACGCCGGTTTTGCCATCAACGATGCCACCTACGCTGAGCTGGATGTGAACGAGAACACCGACCTGGGTGAAGATGACATCGCCAAGGCCAGCCCCGAGAAGGTGGCGGCCGCCGTCAAGGTCACCCAGGAAGCTCCGCTGCCGGCCGAGCTGGATTCCGGCATGCACAAAGTGTCCATCATCGTGCAGCTGGCCAAGTTTGAGAGCCTGAAGCAGGCGCTGAACAAAATCGGCGTCACCGGCATGACCGTGACCCAGGTCATGGGCTGCGGCATCCAGAAGGGCAGCGGCGAGAAGTACCGCGGCGCCGAAGTGGATGCCACCCTGCTGCCCAAGGTCAAGGTGGAAGTTGTCGTGAGCAAGATCCCGGTGGAGAAGATCATCGACACCGCCACCAAGGCACTGTACACCGGCCACATTGGCGATGGCAAGATCTTTGTGTACAACGTGGCCAAGGTAGTCAAGGTCCGCACGGGTGAGCAGGATTACGCCGCCCTGCAGGACGTAGAATAAGCGTTACACTATTATAATAAGGTATAAAGGTCAGTAGAAAAGCGGTGCCGCGTGGGAACGGTACCGCTTTTCTGTTGTGTTATTTACCCGGCTTTTCCGGTAAAAACGGTATTCAAAATCACCAGCTTATCCGGCACCCCGGTCAAAACCATGCCGGTAAAATCCGTGGTGACACCGGCGCAGGATAAAAGGTCGGTCTGGCTGGCTGGATCGGCGGCGATGTTTTGGGCATTGGCCAAAATGCCCGCCCAGTTGATGTCCAACAGGTCGCGCTGGTCCTGGGTCAGGTCGGTCATCCAATCGGCGGCGGTGGAGGCGTCGATGTCGGCGCAGCTCAGGTATTCCACCAGCACTGCCGCCGCGCGGGCGCATTTCAGGCTGCCGCCTGCCGTGTCGGCGGAAAAATCCACAAAGCCATCCAGCACATTGCGCTGCTCGGTGGTGGTATCGCGGGAGGAGGCCGCAGGTGTTTCCGCCGTGGCCGGGGCAGCATCGGACGCAGCTTCCGAAATAACGGCACTTGCGGCATCCGACGATGCAGCGCCTGAATTTCCCGGCGCCTGCCCGCAGGCTGTCAGCGTGGCCAGTGACAGACCCAGCAAAAGGGCAATAGATTTACGCATAAAATGTCCTCCTAACAGGTTACTTTACAAATATATTATTCACAACAGCCATGCCTTGCTCCGTAGGGGGCGGCGGGCTTATCGCCGCAGCAATTGCTGCAGGCATTTTTGCGGATATACGCCTGTATATCGTCAAAAATCGGCATCAATGCCTCGCCGTTCGGGGTTAGGCGGTAGTCTACCCGGGGCGGGACCTCGCCATAATCGATGCGCTCCACCAGCCCATCGGCGGCCAGCTCCTTTAACTGGTTTGAGAGCATCTTGTGGGTCACGCCGTCCAGCAGGCGGCGCAGCTCGCCATAGCGCAGGGTGCCGTGGGCGCCCACCATAAACAGGATGCGCATCTTCCATTTGCCGCTGATCTGATCCATGACTTCTTCCATTTTATCGCAGCCAACATCGGCATAGCGGCAGTTACAGTTCGCGTTCGGGTGCATAGATAACCTCCTGGGGGTACTTTCCAAAAAGTGCGTACTTGTCAAAACGGACAGTATGACTATACTGAGTATAGAACAAATTTTCCTGTTTTGCAACTTGTTCCCACTGTAAGTTTGCGGTACAATATTACCGTACGACTCACCCGGGACCCAAAAGCCCGGAAAAATAACAACAGTAAGGAAGAAAAGTACCTATGCTCGATGATTTATTTGAATTTTTGCAGAGGGCAGTGACCCCCTACCACGCGGCTGCCATAGCCGCGGCCTGGCTGGATGCAGCCGGTTATACCCGCCTGGAAGAAGCCGATTACTGGAACCTGGAAGCTGGCAAAGGGTACTACATTACCCGCAACGGTTCCTCGGTCATCGCCTGGCGCGTGCCGGAGCATGCCATCGGCGGTTGGCGCATTGCCGCCAGCCACAGCGATTCCCCGTGCTGGAAAATTAAAAACGAGAAGGTCGAAAACGACGGCTGCTCCCGCCTGAGCGTCGAAGGTTACGGCGGCATGATCATGTCCACCTGGCTGGACCGCCCGCTGACGGTGGCTGGCCGCGTCATGGTCAAGACCGAGGACGGCATCGAGAGCCGCCTTGTCAACATCGATGAGGACCTGCTGGTCATCCCGTCGCTGGCCATCCACATGCAGCGCAACGTCAATAAGGGAAAGGAGTTCAACCCCCAGATCGACATGCAGCCGCTGTGGGGCCCCGCTGGATGCCGCACCCTGACCGATGTGCTGTGCGAGGAGTTGAACGTCCAGCCCGAGGACATCCTCGACCGCGACCTGCAGCTGGTCACCCGTCAGCAGCCTACCCGCATTGGCCCGGACGGTGAGTATTTCCTCGCCCCGCGCATCGATGATTTGGAATGTGCCGCCACCACGCTGCTGGCCTTCCTGGACGCTGCCCCCGATTGCGACAGCGCCTGCGCCCCGGTGTGGGCCATGTTTGACAACGAGGAAGTGGGTTCCTCCAGCCGGATGGGCGCCGAGAGCAGCTACCTGCGGGATGTGCTGGACCGCATCATCGATTCGATCCCCCACAGCGCCCAGGCAAAGCAGCAGGCCATGGCCAACAGCTACATGCTCAGCGCCGACAACGCCCACGCGACCCACCCGAACTTCCCGCAGAAAGCCGACCCCTGCGCCCCGGTGCATATGGGCGAGGGCGTTGTGCTGAAGTACAACGCCAGCCAGAAGTACACCACCAACGCCGTCAGCGGTGCGATTTTCAAGGAAATCTGCCGCAAGGCCGGTGTGCCGGTGCAGGTGTTCACCAACCGCGCCGATGAGCCGGGCGGCAGCACCCTGGGCAACCTGCAAAGCCACACGCTTCCCATCCCGATGGCGGACATCGGCCTGGCCCAGCTGGCCATGCACAGCGCGGTAGAGACTGCGGCCGTGGCCGATGCTGACCACATGATCAACGCGGTGGCGGAGTTTTACCGTGTGCATCTGCGTGCCCTGGGCGATGGCACCTACACGCTGGAATGATCGCCGGCCGTTACGCACCCAGCCCCAGCGGGCGGATGCACCTGGGCAATCTGATGTGCTGCCTGCTGGCCTGGCTTTCCGCCAAAAGCAAGGGCGGGCAGGTGCTATTGCGCATCGAGGACCTGGACACCCAGCGCTGCCCCCGTGTGTTTGCCGATGCCATCATCGACGATCTGGCCTGGCTGGGCCTTGCCGCCGACGGTCCGCAGCTGCCGGTCTACCAGAGTGAGCGGGCAGAAATTTACCAGCGTTACTACGATATTCTGGACCGCCGCGGGCTGGTGTATCCCTGTTTTTGCAGCCGTAGCCAGCTGCATGCGGCCAGCGCACCCCACCGCAGCGACGGTCAGGTCGTCTACGCCAGGACCTGCCGGGGGCTGACCCCCGCCGAGGTGGCCGAGCGCTGCAAGATCCGTGCCCCCGCCTGGCGCGTGCAGGTGCCGGATGAGACCATCTCCTTTACGGACGGCCATATGGGTATGTATGAGGAAAACCTTGCCCGCGATTGCGGCGACTTTTACCTGCGCCGGGCAGACGGTGTGTTTGCCTACCAGCTGGCCGTGGTGGTGGATGATGCCCTGATGGGCGTTACCGAGGTGGTACGGGGCAGTGACCTGCTGTCCAGCACGCCGCGCCAGCTGTGGTTGTATCGGGAGCTGGGGCTGACGCCGCCAACGTTTTACCACCTGCCGCTGCTGCTGGCCCCGGATGGCCGCCGCCTTTCCAAAAGGGACGGCGACCAAAGCCTGGAAAACCTGCGGGCCAGGTACAGCGCCGAGGAAATTATCGGCAAGCTGGCCTTTGCCTGCGGCTTGCAGGCCACGCCCCGCCCCGTGACGCCGCAAGAGCTGGCGGCGGATTTCGACTGGGCCAAAGTTCCGAAAAATGACATTGTTTTGCCGGAAAATATGTTTTAATTAGGGCAACACCGCACAATTCCCGCCTAGCGGCTTAAGCACCGCTCCGGCGGCT
>OLOR01001533.1_pt1 | contig 20908 bp, 16 predicted proteins | sample 1672521 | NCBI WGS metagenome assembly OLOR01 (sample SAMEA3136695, study PRJEB25190) | human gut metagenome | biome: human gut; feature: human-associated habitat; material: faeces | place: Austria | collected 2013
GACCCACACCCGAATCTGTAAGCGTGACACCAGCCATACGGAAACCGAGAATTGCATCGATGCAAACAAAGACCACAAATGTGATATCTGCGATTATATAATCAGCGAGTGTGCAGACGATAACAAAGACCACAAGTGTGATTATTGCGGCAAGAAGCTGACTGAGCACACCGGCGGGAAAGCGACCTGCAAGGACAAGGCAAAGTGCGAAGTCTGCGGTGCGGAATACGGTGAGCTTGATGCGAAGAACCACACCAACTTAAAGCACTTCCCGGCAACTGCGGCGACCAAGACCACCGAGGGCAATATCGAGTACTGGTACTGCGAAGGCTGTGGCAAGTATTTCAGCGACAAGGACGGTACAAAGGAAATCAAAAAAGCCGACACCGTAACGGTGAAGCTGAAAGACGATTCCAAATCTCCCCAGACCGGTGATAATTTCAATCTTGCCTTGTGGCTCTCTCTGCTGCTTGTCAGCGGCGGTGCAGCCATCGGTACAACGGTTGTCAGCAGAAAGAAAAAGTACAACAGATAATTGAATAGCGTTCCCTTGCTCCATCTTCCGAGCAAGACAAAAGCGTCGTAGCAATATGGCGCTTTTTTGTTGTAAGGCAATTCTTAATAAAACCCCCTGCTATGCAGGGGGACAACAACTGCTTCAGCTTACAGTAAAAAACCTCCAGTGCTATAATTACTTTGGTTCGCCAACCAAGTAGAGCAAAGGAGGTAGTCCAAATGGACATGAATAGTTTATCACATACTAAATTGGAATGTAAGTATCATATAGTTTTTGCTACACTCATCTGAATCACACAAAGGCAATTTGGATGTGATAGCACCTGCTTCTCTCGTACCAGATATGTAACCGGTTGCCCGGAAGAACTCATCATAGTCCTCTTTGGTGCAACCTTTAATAAAGATATGACAGTAACGCTCGTCATTTTTTTCGACGATATAGATACGCTCCACCAAGGATTGTATCAGTGTTATAAGCACATCTGGCTGTGCGCCCTTTGCGTATTTACCGAAGGACAACAGCCTTTCTTTTATTTCTTCAATATTTCGGACAGCGTACATTTGATTTTGCTTGCTGTCCTCTAACTTTTCAAGTAGGATACCAACCTCTCGTAGTTCATTGGATAGCTCTTGTATATCTTCCTGAATAAAGCGTTTCAGGTCATCGCTTGCATCACGCATATTTTTAACCTGATTGAAAATTGCCGTTTCAAGCTGTGCTTTCTTTTTCTTCAGTTCGGTCAATTCCTGTTCGTTTTGCGAATTCTTAAAAATATCTGAAGCTCGTTGGTTGAGAAGTTTGGTAAAATATTCGCTGTCCTCATCGGAAAGATTAGATAACTGCTGTACTACAAATTCATCAAGCAGTACACCGTCAACGGATTGGAAGGTACATTCGTTTTCACGGTAGCCGGGACAGACATATTTAAATCTCGGCTTATTGTTTGTCCAACGATTAGATTCGGAGATAACTCGCAGGCGTTTCCCACAATGCGGACAGTATACTAGCCCTGCCACCTCCTATCTTGAATCTCTGTCACGCAAGCGCTTTCGATGGTACGCTTCGCAGAGTTTTACAATGGTTTCTTCCATTTGAATGGTAGTATAATCTTTTGGAAAATATTTTTGAATACGCTCAACAGGAATTTTTACACGCTCTTTATCATATACGGTCACACCTGCCTGAAAACAGCAGTTTGCCGTTTTCATATTTCTGTAGCCGTGGTCAATACCGATGATATAGGTTTATTTATATTTTTTCATTGCGATTGTCCTCCTTAATTTTAATGATTTTGGGGTTGGTTTTTGCGAAAACAGGGCAGACACCACTACTTATCATCAAACAGCTTTGGTGTCTGCATTGCATACATAGGGTGTTCTTAATTTTGATTTGCTGTGATTTTATCAGATTGTACTGCACCAAAAAGACCTCCTTTCTGCTTCTGCACATAAAAAGAACACCTACCGATTTATACATCAATAGGTGTTGTTAGATAATTTTCTTATTACTGAATCCCAAATCTTCACCACTGAACTTTTCGTAAGCCAAGTCAATCTTTCGGATCCGAGGTCTTCGTATACATTGCTGCTTTTTAATATCTCCTGTGACTTAGGGATAACCCCTTCGTCTTCCATTCCTTTAATCCAAATAGAAGCTGCGTGCGCATATCTCCAAGACGGCTCATATCCTGAATAAATATCCCTTTTTGCTCCAAGCCCCATAAAAGGCCACACCATAAAGGCGTAAGCGTCGATGATTACCAGCTTAAATAAATCACTTTCTATTATTTCTATGGCACGACGATCTTGAAGCAATTTTCTTGGATTTCTTGGAATACTGTTTATTTCTTCTCCGCACTTATCCAAAATGCTTTTGGGGATGAAATAGAACGCAGAAATATATTCTGCGTTGCGAAACGGCGTGATTTCGCCGTTTTTTCTTTTTAATAATATTGGCATATTTTTTTGCCTCCTTTCCAGAGAGTATTTCCTCTATTAAATTAACGACATAGAAAACTTGTTTTGTTCCTAAATTATATATGAAAACATAAAAAATTTCAAACGGTTATAAGATGTTTACAATTTGCTATAGCTTATGATATAATATACTATGTATAAGTTTAAACGAATAGGGGGAACTGTACTATGGAAATTTCTGAAGTTATAAAAAATATTCGTTCCCAACTGAGTTTATCTCAAGAAGGATTAGCAAGAGAATTACATATGGGATTCACTTCAGTTAATAGATGGGAAAACAATAAATCAAAACCCAATCAGATTGCAAGACACGCTTTGGCAGAACTTTGCAGGAAAAATAATTTAGATCAGGAATTGATAGATTTATTAGAGAAAACAACTAAGTGAAAGGTGTCGCAATATGAAGAACGAAAAACAAATTGAACTGAGTTTTATTGAAAAACTTAAAGAGTTAAAGTATATATATCGAGAAGATATTAAAGATAAAGCCTCTTTAGAAGAAAATTTTAGAAAGCACTTTCAAGAACTTAATAGGGTTAGATTAAGTGATTCTGAATTTGCAAGATTGAAAGAAAGCATCATTACACCAGATGTGTTTTCAGCGGCAAAAATCTTGAGAGAAACGAACACATTTAAAAGGGATGATGATACACCTCTACAGTACACCCTTGTAAATACGAATGATTGGTGCAAAAACGAGTATGAGGTAATTAATCAGCTTCGTATTAATACAGAAAATAGTCATCATAGATACGATGTTATTATTCTTATCAATGGCATTCCTGTTGTACAGGTTGAATTAAAGTCGCTCCAAATTACTCCTAAAAGAGCAATGGAGCAGATTGTTGATTATAAAAATGATCCGGGAAATGGATATACAAATTCTTTGCTCTGTTTCATGCAGCTTTTTATTGTCAGCAATGAAAGTAATACCTACTATTTTGCCAACAACAACAAAGAGCATTTTGCTTTTGATGCTGATGAACGCTTTTTGCCTGTATATCAATTTGCCGATAAGGATAATAAAAAAATTACCCATTTGCACGATTTTTCTGAGGCTGTGTTGCGTAAATGTGCTTTGGGTGAGCTGATTAGCAAATATATGGTCTTAGTAGCAAGTGAGCAGAAAATGATGATTATGAGACCGTATCAAATTTATGCGGTTAAAGCCATTATGGATTGCATTGAGCAAAACAGAGGAAATGGCTATATTTGGCATACAACAGGAAGCGGTAAAACCCTCACCTCTTTTAAGGCATCTACCTTGTTAAAAGATAATCGCAACATAGCAAAATGTCTTTTTGTGGTAGACAGAAAGGATCTTGACCGACAGACCAGAGAGGAATTCAATAAGTTCCAAGAGGGATGTGTGGAAGAAAACACCAATACGGAAACTTTGGTAAAAAGACTTGTTTCGGAGGACTATCGAGATAAAGTCATTGTAACGACCATTCAAAAGTTAGGTTTGGCGCTTGACGACGATAATAAACGGAGTAAAGAGAAAAAGAAAAAAGGTGAGCTCACATACAAAGAAAGATTGGCGCCTTTAAAAGATAGCAGAATTGCAATTATCTTTGATGAATGCCATCGTTCACAGTTTGGAGAAAACCATAAAGCAATCAAAAACTTTTTCCCAAAGGCTCAGCTGTTTGGATTTACTGGTACACCTATTTTTGAAGAAAACGCAACTTACAAGCAAATTGACGGAACAATCGGTTCTTATACAACTACGAAGGATATTTTTGAAAAAGAACTGCATGCTTATACGATTACTCATGCCATCGATGACAGAAATGTATTGCGATTCCATATTGACTACTTCAAGCCGGAAAATGACAGAGATGCTTCAAGAATCAATGAGGAACAACAAAAAAGGGCAGTGGTACAAACTATTCTTTCAAAACATGATGCTATAACAAATAACAGAAGATACAACGCTATTTTAGCTACATCATCAATCAATGATGCTATTGAATATTACAACTTGTTCAAAGAAGCACAACAAAATTGTATTGATGCCGACGACAGTGAATTTGCGCCATTGAATATCGCCTGCGTATTCTCGCCGCCGGCAGAAGGTAATAAGGATGTTCAGCAAATTCAAGAGGATCTTCCACAGGAAAAAGAAGATAACAAAAAAGAACCTGATAAAAAGAAACAAGCGTTGACCAGTATTATCAAAGACTATAATGAACAGTATGCAACCAGCCATGACATCAACAATTTTGATGTGTATTATCAGGATGTACAGCAAAGAATTAAAGACCAGAAATATACTAACGCAGATTATCCTCATAAAAACAAAATTGATATTACCATTGTTGTGGATATGCTGCTGACCGGTTTTGATTCTAAGTATCTGAATACTTTGTATGTAGATAAGAACTTAAAATATCATGGCTTGATTCAGGCATTTTCCAGAACAAATCGAGTTTTAAATGATACAAAACCTTATGGTAATATTCTTGATTTCAGAAGCCAGTCTGATGAAGTAGATAAAGCTATTGCTCTGTTTTCCGGTGAAAATAACAGTAACCGAGCAAAAGAAATATGGCTTGTTGACCCAGCACCAAAGGTTGTTGAGAAACTGGATAAGGCAGTAAGTGAATTAGAAAAGTTTATGGAATCTCAGGGATTGGAGTGCAAACCGGAAGAGGTAAACAACTTGAAAGGCGATGCCGCAAGATGTGAATTTATCAATAAATTCAAGGAAGTACAGCGTTTGAAAACGCAGTTGGAGCAGTACACGGAAATTGAAGAAAAAGACGCAGAAAAAATCGAGGAACTGTTGCCGGAGGATACCCTGCGTGCGTTCCGTGGTGCTTATATTGATATGGCACAAAGACTGAAATCTGAGCAAGGAAAAGAGAACGAGGATAAAAATCCTGAAGTTGAACAGCTCGATTTTGAGTTTGTTCTGTTTTCGTCTGCAATTATCGACTATGACTATATTATGGCATTGATTGCGAAATACACCCAGACCGAACCGAAAAAGCAAAAAATGAGTAAAGAACAACTCACCGGCATGCTTTCGGCTACTTCCAATTTGCTTGATGAAAGAGAAGATATTATCGAATATATCGATTCGCTTCAAGTTGGTGTGGCTTTGGATGAAAAGGAAATCAAAGCAGGGTATCAGAAATTCAGAGAGCAGAAAAACAATCAGGGAATCAATATCATTGCGAAAAAACACGGCATTGAAATCCAAAGTTTGCAAGCGTTTATTCAGGAAACCATTGACCGAATGATTTTTGACGGAGAAAAACTCAGCGATCTTTTGGCGCCGCTTGACCTAAGCTGGAGAGAAAGAACGCAAAAAGAACTGGATTTGATGGATGACCTGATCCCGTTGTTAAAGAAACTGGCAGATGGTCGTGAAATTGTGGGGTTGAATGCGTATGAGTAAGAAGAAAGAAATAGTGCCGAAGTTTAGGTTTCCGGAGTTTCAAAGAGATGGTATTGATTTTGTGCATGGAAATAAATTGTTCAAATCTATAACTAATAAAAATCATAATTCTGATCTACCTATTTTGGCGATAACACAAGATCAAGGCGCAGTACCACGAGATCAAATCGAATATAATGTTACGGTAACTGATAAAAGCTTGTCTAATTACAAAGTAGTTGAAGTTGGAGATTTTATCATTAGTTTGAGATCATTCCAAGGAGGAATAGAGTACTCACGCTTTAAAGGAATATGTAGTCCGGCATATATTATTTTGAGAAAAAGAGAAGAAAACATCTCAGAATTATATTATAAATATTTTTTTAAAACATGGAGGTATATTCAGAGTTTGAATAGGAACTTGGAAGGAATACGAGATGGAAAGATGATTTCTTATAGTCAGTTTTCTTCCGTAAAAGTTCCATATCCTCGTTCATTTAAAGAACAACAAAAGATTGCTGATTGCCTATCCTCCATTGATGAACTGATTGACGCAGAAAACAGAAAACTGAAAGCATTAGAAAAATACAAAAAAGGTTTGATGCAAAAGCTGTTCCCTGCGGAGGGAAAAACACTGCCTGAATGGAGATTTCCTGAGTTTCAAGGATATGGAGAGTGGAAATTGCAAAAGCTAAAACTAATATGTGATTTTCAAGAAGGATATGCCTTTTCGTCAAGTGATTTCGTTACAAATGATACAGATTCTAACTATATTCAAGTTGTTAGGATTACTGATATAAATAACAAAAATTCAAATACTGACAAAGTGTTTGTCAATATGGATTTGATTAAGCGTAACGATTTATATAAATATTTAATTTCAAAAAATGATTTAATATTGAGCTTGACGGGTGCAGCAGGGTTTAATTTCTTTATATGGAATACAAATATTGCTGTATTAAATCAGCGTACTTTGAAATTGATTCCTAAAGACGAAAAGAACTATGCAATTAAATTTTTGATAGAACCACTAATACACAAAGAAATAAACATGCATGGTACGGGACAGAACAATAATCTTTCTAAAGAAGTTTTGAAAAATGTCGAAATTGTTCTTCCTACATCTTTCAAAGAACAACAAAAAATTGCAGATTGCTTGTCTGAGATAGATAAGATAATTACCGAGCAATCAAATAAAGTGGAACAGTTAAAAGCACATAAAAAAGGATTAATGCAGGGATTGTTTCCTTCTCTTGAGGAGGCAGATGTATGAGTTTAAATGTACCGGAAATAATTTCAAAAGAAGAATATAAAAAGCTTACTAATAAAACATTAAATGCACCGGATTTCCAGCAATATAAAAGTATTGTTACTAATAATTACAAGAGATCAAATGATCGAACAGAGTACCATCTAAAAGAAGGGTTAGCAGAACAAGTCCTTATCAAATTGGACTTCATTTTCAAACGAATTGGAGAACCTCAGTTTGAGAATTTGGAAGAAATTGCGAAGTATTTTCGAATGATGTTGGATGAAGAACGAAAAAAATACATTTTGTTATTTGCTTATAACGGTACCGGAAAAACAAGGTTATCTGCTGAATTTAAAACATTAGGTCAAACGCTAAATGAAGAAACCGGAGAAAAAACAGCAGACACATTGTATTATAACGCTTTTACGGAAGATCTTTTCTACTGGGACAATGACTTGGAAAACGATACAGATCGATTTTTAAAATTGAACAGTGATTCCAGATTTTTTTCTGGGTTAAAAGAGTTGGAAATGGAAAGCCGAATTAGGCCTTTTTTGCACCGGTATGCTGACTTCGATTTTACAATTGATTATGACGAATACAAAATTAGCTTTTATAGAAATGTGACAATTGAAGGAGTCAGTCAAAGAATAGACAACATCAAGGTATCCCGTGGCGAAGAAAATATATTTGTTTGGTGTTTTTTCTTGGCAATTATGCAGTTGGTTGTTGATAAAGAGGAATCTTATAGTTGGGTCAAATATATCTATATTGATGATCCAATTTCATCTCTTGATGATAACAATGTTATTGCAGTGGCAAGTCATTTAGCAAACCTAATGAGTGATGCGGATATCAAGGTTGTAATTTCATCACATCACACTCTTTTTTATAATGTTCTGTGTAATGAGATTAAAAATCCAGAAAGACTGTTTTTTCAAAGACTAACAAAAAACGGACTATACATATTAAAAGATACAAGCAACACACCGTTCTTTTATCATGTCGCATTATTAAAAGAGTTGAAGAAAGTTGCTGATTCAGGAAAAATCTATAGTTATCATTTTAATATTCTTAGGAATGTTTTAGAAAAAACGGCTGCTTTTCACGGTTATCAGCATTTTTCATCGTGTCTACGAATAGATAATGACGATGATTTTATCGTCCATAAAAGAATGGTTAATATTATGAGTCATGGAAACTATTCTGTTTTTGAGCCAGCTCCGTTGGCAGATGATAACAAGGAGTATTTTCGAAATATATTAGAAAATTTTTTGGAAGATTATAAGTTCAATCAAAGGATATTTGATACAGAACAGGCACAGGAGGATAACTGATGAATGATACACAACAAAAACAGTTAGGCTCAACATTATGGGCGATTGCTGATAAACTGCGTGGCGCAATGAACGCCGATGATTTTAGAGATTATATGCTGTCTTTTCTCTTTTTGCGCTACCTGTCCGATAATTATGAAGAGGCAGTAAAAAAAGAATTGGGAAGTGATTATCAGAAAAGCGAGCTTGAAATTCAAAAAAATGCAGAGGATCTTGATACCTATATTGGCGAGCTTAAATCCGTTATTACCCAATACAGTAGATCGCTTTCTCCTGAGAAATTAGGGTTACATGAAGATGAAGAAGACCATCAAAAAATTGGAAAGGCAAGACAAGTGTTTGTGGATGAGAATAATAAGATGCTCTATAGCCACAATGTAATCCCGCTTGCAGTCTGGTATATTCGCAATTTGGATCAAGTTGATATGCTTGAAAAACAAATGCGCCGTAAAATTCATTATGTGATAAAACCAGCATATTTGTGGAGTAATATATATGAATTGGCAAGGACACAAAACGATCAATTACTGAAAACTTTACAGAGTGGCTTTAAATATATTGAGAATGAGTCATTTGAAAGCAGATTTCGTGGATTGTTTTCAGAAGTTAATCTAGATTCCGATAAGCTCGGGAAAAATTATGGTGAACGCAATAGCTTACTATGTTCAATTATTACAGAAATCGCAAAAGGACTTGCCGAATTTCCAAATGAAACAGATATTCTGGGTGACGCCTACGAATATTTGATAGGCCAGTTTGCTGCTGGTTCTGGTAAAAAAGCGGGCGAATTCTATACCCCGCAGCAGGTTTCAACTATCCTTTCCCGAATTGTATCTCTTGATAGTCAAGATCCAAGCACCGGAAAAAAGAGCAAACTAAAAAATGTGCTTGACTTTGCCTGTGGTTCGGGATCTCTGTTAATTAATGTACGAAAGCAATTTGGTGCAAATGGTATCGGTCAGATCTATGGGCAGGAGAAAAATATTACTACCTACAACCTTGCTCGTATGAATATGCTGCTTCACGGTGTAAAGGATTCTGAATTTCAGATTCATCATGGTGATTCTTTGCTAAATGACTGGAATATTTTGAATGAAATGAATCCAGCAAAAAAGATGCAGTTTGAAGCAGTGGTAGCCAATCCGCCTTTCAGTTATAGATGGCAACCCAAAGAAGAAATGGCAGAAGATTTCCGATTCAAAAATTATGGACTTGCTCCAAAGTCAGCAGCAGATTTTGCTTTTTTACTGCATGGGTTCCATTTTTTAAGCGATGATGGAACAATGGCGATTATTCTACCGCATGGAGTATTGTTCCGTGGTGGCGCTGAGGAAAAAATCAGAACAAAACTTCTCAAAGATGGAAATATTGATGCTATCATTGGTTTGCCGGCAAATCTGTTTTTCTCTACGGGTATTCCAGTGTGTATTCTGGTTCTTAAAAAATGCAAGAAATATGATGATGTGTTGATTATTAATGCAAGTGAGTATTTTGAAAAAGGGAAGCGTCAAAATACGCTTTTACCGGAGCATATTGATAAAATCATTGAAACATACCAATACCGAAAAGAAGATGACAAAAAATATTCCCGCCGAGTTTCTATGGAGGAAATCGAGAAAAATGGATATAACCTAAATATTTCTCGTTATGTCAGCACTGCGCCCGAAGAAGAAATTGTTGATATTGAAGAAGTACGGCAGGAGCTTGAAAAAATTGAGAATGACATTAATGTGGCAAAGGCTCGGCATAATGAGTTTTTGAAGGAATTGGGATTGAATTTATTACCATAAGAAGAAAGAATCAGTTGTGATGTTTTGCAACTGATTCTTTCTTATTTATACATAGATTATTTCAGCATTAACTATTTCGGTAGCTCTTTCTCGAATATTATTGAGTTGTGAACACCAAAGCATTGGATTTCTTTCCTTAAGTTCTTCTGTTATATGTTCGCTTTCTGTTAGTTGCTTTACGATTTGAAGGAATATATTGACCCGTTCACGGGTGAGCCAGCAATACAAAACAAATAAAAAGAGCCCGAGGGGCTCAGTAGGGAAATGATGTTGCGGTTGGCGAACTTTTCGACGGGTCTTTAGACTCAGTGCCGGTAACAAGCCCTTATATGGCTAGAACAAACCACCGGCTAAGCCGGTGGTTATGATTATATTATAAAGAGAATTGAGTGATTAGGAGGTTGAGCAAATGGCAAGTACGATTCAAGTTAGAGTGGATGATGAATTAAAAGTAAAATCAGATGAATTGTTTAGAGATTTAGGTACGGATACAACAACAGCAATTCGTATTTTTTTAACGCAGGCACTGGCTGCAAATGGCTTTCCGTTTGAAATAAAGAGGATAAGTAAAAATCCATATGAAAAAATGACAGAGAATGAAATTCTTGAAAAGTTAGAGAAGTCTCGTGAGCATGCTGCACAGGGAAAGTATAGGGATGCAGCTGAAGTTTCCCGTGATATGAGGGCAATAAACAGGAACGGAGAAATATGAGATGAACAAACATATAGAAAAAGCAATGAGCATAAGAAATGAAAATCCAATGGTGAGCAACTGTGCGCAGACAATTCTGAGAGCTTATGCAGAAGAACTTGGAATTACCGGTGACATGGCGGCAAAGCTCAGTTCCAATTTCGGCGGTGGCATGAAGTGTGGCTTGACATGCGGTGCGATCACAGGAGAACTTATGGTGCTTGGCGCTCTTGGTGTTGAGAAACATTATGTCATAAATCAGTTCAGGCGCAGGATAGCAGATAACCACAATGGCATTCCTCTGTGTTGCCGGGAGTTACTTAATCGCAGGGCGAAGTTATAAGTAATTAGTATTGACACAGCAATAAACTCCTTTATAATAAATACTACAAATGTAATATTTATTATAAAGGAGTTTTGATATGATGAACTTATATTTTTTTATCTTGAAATACTACGTGTGTAATATATACAAGAAGTTATATTGTATGCTACTTTTGGTTGGCGTAGCCATATTGTTATGCAGTTGTTCCAATAAAAATGCAGTGGCAGACGCAGAGCGGACAGTTATTGATTTTAGTATATCTGATGAAAATCAGTTTATTGCAGATTTGGATGATATATATTCATCTTGTCAGGATATGAAATGCAAGACCGAGGAAGAAAAACTGAATCAGACTAGGACCATAATAGAATCGATGGGAAGTAAGGGGTACATAGCTGTGGATGTGGAGAATCAGATCAATATGGCAAATGCAGAGAATGCGGAGATGTTTTTATCAGAGGTGGCTGAAAACAGAGATGCGGGATGTACAATACTGCAGGTCATGTATGATAAATCCTTTGTAAGGTTTGATTTTAAATCAGGCGGTAACAATGTGATGATAACCAGGCGATTCTATGTGCGGGAGAATAACTGTTTTGTTGAGAAAAATGAAGAAAACTATAAGGCTTATACATGGAAATACACAGACGGATATCTATTTTTTGAGAGGTACAGGATGGGAGGATATGACGGAGATTCTGCGTATACGGCATTACGAGTTGAGCCTCTGGATGAGAAGTTAAGGGTACTTAACAGAAAGTATATCAAGACGATTGGATATGATTCGAATAATTTATTTACCACAAACTGGGATGAATCAGATATGAACAAAATAAATTATTATGATATCTATGAAGCACTTTACAAAATGAAATATGGTATGTCTAGTCCCTATTCGGACGAGGGGGTTACATATATGATAGAAGGGAAGTTATACGAGAAGGTGTTTCAGGAGTATTTGCCTGTGTCTACAGATGTACTTCAGCATGTCAATGTATATGATGTGTCCAGACAAATGTATCAGTACAGAACGAGGGGGATGTTTGATCACAGTGTAACACCATTGGTTCCATTTCCAGAGGTAGTGGATGCTGAGTATAATGCTGACGGAACAATAACCCTCATAGTAAATGCTGTTTCGGAGAAGGATGAGAGTGGCAGATTATTTACACATAAAGTTACAATAAAGGAGAAAGAAAATGATGGATTTGAGTATGTGTCAAATGATGTTCTGACGATGGGCAAGGAGGGGATATATTGGTACAGAGACAGGCTTTCTGATAAAGAGTGGCAGGAGCACTACGGAGATACAGAAAAGACCATCACAATAAATCAGAATGGAAATGTTATTGATGATAGTCTGTTATCCGATGACGAAATGGAGAATGTTAAAGTAAATATAATAGGAATATTGCAGTCAGATGCCATAAGAAAGTTGTATGAGGATGAAGATATTTCGGATAATAGTGATTTAATATATGGTGCAGTAGATATCTTAGGAAACAGTGGACTGATGTGTTTTTCTGATGATACCAATATGTATAATTATCAGCTATTTCAGTCATTTTATAGAAAATATACAGATGGTGGAGGGCGTGATTACATTTGCGTATATAGGGTAAACCGGGATGCAAGCGTGACGGAGATGACATTTGTGTATGATGACAGCCGGATACAGATGATTTTTAACACAGCAAAATTCGAGAATCATGACTGGAAGTTTATAGCGACTGGCATACGGGATTTAAAAGATATGAAACTCACACAAAAAGGCTACTTTATATATACATATTCAAATATAATAGCTCATGGTGGGCTGAAGGAGTATTTCAGAGTCAGTCCGTTGACGGATGAATGCAGGGAACTGACAAGAAAATATGTGTATGGGCTTAGTTATGTGAATTACAATATGCTTGTTATCGATTGGGATGAGTCAAATGCATCTGATATACTTGTGCCGTGTATGTTTGATGATATATACAGACTGTACACTGGTGAAAATCTGAAACCTGATGGTGGATGGATAGATGCAGACAAATATGAGTCTGTTATGTTGTCAATGTTCCCTGTCACTGTGACGGAGCTGAGGGATAAATGTGATTACAATCCAGAAAAAGATTCGTACAGATACCATGTCATCCTTGGAAAACAGTACCCACCATTCGGAGAGGTTGTGGACTATTCCTACAACGATGATGGAACTGTTTCGCTTATTGTTGATGCGGTGTGGGCTGACAAGGGATCGGACATTGCATTTAGAAATACACTTACAGTAAAACCGGAAGAAGATGGTACTTTCAAATATATGTCAAATCATATAGAGAAGATGGAATGTGACATACCAGTTTATTCTGACTGATATCCATAGGCATATATTCCAAGATCACGCAGTATTGACAGAGAGATCTTCGATGCGGAAAGTCCGTCCGCTGATAAAAACTGATTGTCATTTTCAGAAAGTGATATATTCGTGGCGAAAAAGTAATCATTATCATTAGATGTAATGAATCCAACGAACCAGCCGTTTATATTTACATCATCAATTCTGCCGGTACCTGTCTTGCCATACAGACTTTTTCCATCAGAGCTTGCTATAAACATGGACTCCATGACTGTATCCACATTTGCCTTAGACAAGTTCCAATCATTTTTTTTCAGGTGACATAGCAGTTCTACCTGCTCTACCGGGGATATAGTCAGAGAGGATTCCAGCCAGTAACAGTTCTGAGCTGAATTGATATTCTGATTTCCATATTCAATAAGACTGAGAAAATTTTTCACATCTGTGTGGTCCATGGCTGCATCCAGATTGTCAAAATACCAGTTTACAGATCCGGTCATGGCAGATCGAAGTGTCTGGTCTGTGTTCCAGGCATCAAAAGGGTAAGAGCTCCCATCCCAGCGCATAAATGAGTTGTCGGAAGTTATGATGCCATGTTCAAGAGCCATCACTGCGTCATATATTTTATATGTAGAATCCGGTGAAGTGCGGTATAGGGCTTTGTCCTGGTTATAGATATACCATTTATCATTTCCCTTGTCGTACAGAGCAAAACAGCCGTTGTAGTCAGAAAAGTAGCTGGATAGATCCAAGGATTCCAGATTCATCGGGGCAAAATCCTTGTATTGTGTATCATCCAGAGCATATACAGATAATGGCGCACATACAGTCATCAGCAATATGATAATGGAAAATGCATATATACATTTCCGTTTTTCTCTGTTGGTGATAGGTTTGAAATCAACAATAAGCTGAAGCCTTGTTTTAAGTAAATTTTTCCTGCTTTTGCTCTTGAATGATAGCGATGATGAACTACTGAATCTGCTTGCAGCCGCACGGAGGATGGTCTGCCCATACTTCGCGGCATAGTTTTGACCGAGGCACTGTAATACATCATTGTCACATGCTTTTTCTCTGTCATGTCTTGCTGTATGTAATGTGTATATAACAACAGGATTGAACCAATACAGTATGCAGAATATGCAGATAAACATATTCACGGCATTGTCTCTGCGTTTAAAATGTTGTAGTTCATGTAACAAAATATGTCTCAGGTCGGTTATTGTGTAATCGGATATGCAGTCGTTGATTTGCCGTGGAATATATATAACAGGGCGGAATACACCTACAATGACCGCCCCAGATAAAGCAGAGGAGTAATATAATTTCGGTTTGTATCTGCGCACATTGCAGAGCTCAAGGCATTCCGAATATATATTCAATATGACAGTATCGTCGGTGACTGGAACAGCAGATTTTTTCAGCTTGTATAGTGATATGCCTGACACTATTAAACGGATGGAAAATATGTAAACTCCGGCAAGCCAGATAATAAAAAGGAGCTTTGGATATATTGTAGATGTACTGTTTACAGATACAGCAAAGTCGTTCATCCAGTTCACATTCGATGAAAGGTTGGCATTGATAGGCAAAGGAGTAACTGTATTTGCGGCAGAAGTACTTCTGTTAAATAATGATCGTATGAAACCTATGGCCTGGAATATAAATGAATTATTTACAGGGATAAATGGAATTACGAGAAGAAACAGCACAATATATATGGTGTTGTATCTGCCATTACATGTTAGCTGTTTTCTGAACATAAATCGAACAAATATCAGTAGCAGCAGAGAGAAACTTATGGATATATTGCTGATAAAAAAATGTGTGAAAAATTCAGTCAAGCCTTATTTCCTCCCGGTGCCTTTTCCATTTAATATGTCTTGAAGTTCCTTTATATCATCAGCACTAAGCTCATCACTATCCACAAACGCAGAAACCATGTCGGATATGTGTCCATTGAAAAACTTCTTTAGAAAAGATGAGCTTTCATGTTTTCGATATTCCTCCTGACTGATGACAGGGGAGTAGACGAACATGCGGCCATTTTTCTCATAGGAGATAGCAGACTTATCAGAAAGTCTTTTGATGAGAGTCTGGATAGTCCTAGGATTCCATGAAGTGGTCTGCAACAGTTTGTCAGTAATGTCATTTGTGCTTATAGGGGCATATTTCCATATAACCTTCATAACTTCATATTCGGCTTCGGAAATCTGGGGAATGTGTTTCATAGATTATACTCCTTTAATACTACGTTTGTAATAACAGTATAAAGATTATGGGGTGGGGTGTCAATTGTGTTGTGGAGGTTTGTTCAATGATAGACTGGGTAAGTATAATTTTTTTGATCTTCAAGAATAGTTAGAATAAGCAAAAGCAGATAATGAAAGATCAGATATTTCGTTGAATATTTGATTATGAAACTTTTGTTGTCGGTTATCTCCAAATTGGCATAATATATATTTCAATGTCGATTATGTCATGGAGTGCTTCATTTGTTGATTTAGATGGATTGTAACATTTATGAAAGCCTTTGTATATACATATGAGGAAACTCTCCAAAAAGGATTGTTTAGCAGAGTATATAATTTTCAAACACCGGGTAACATACTCATATACAGGCTAAGGAGGTATATGAGATGATATCACCAGATACAATAAAGCTGCTCAGGGAATGTGATGCCGGGATCAAGATGGGTGTTTCGTCTATTGATGAGGTGCTTGGGTATGTGCACGCGGCGAAGATGAAGAAGATACTTATAGAATGTAAAGAGGAACACGATGCAATAAAACAGGAGATACAGAAGCTGCTGGATGAGTACCACGATGATGGCAAGGATCCAAATCCAATAGCCAAGAGCATGTCCTGGATCAAGACAAATGTGAAACTCATAGTGGATGAGTCTGACAATACCATAGCGGAGCTTATGACGGATGGCTGCAATATGGGTGTGAAGTCGCTGAATAAATATCTAAACGAATATAAGGTGGCGGATGACAGGGCGAAGGATAAGACGAAGAGACTCATAGAGCTTGAGAAGAAACTCTGCGAGCAGATGCAGCCTTTTTTATAAGTGCTTGTTGACTAAAAAAGTTTTATTAAATATACTTGTAAATATGAGAACCCAACATGTCTGTAGATGACGCGGATCATGTTGGGGATTTATTGTTTTAGGGGAACAGAAAAAAATGATATAAGAAGGAGAAGATATATGAGCAGACAGGTTTACAATCCCTTTTTGCCGCTGAATGAGTACATACCGGACGGTGAGCCGCATGTATGGGGCGACAGGGTTTATCATTATGGATCTCACGATAAGGAGGGCGGTTACACGTTCTGTATGCAGGATTATGTGGTGTACTCCGCGCCGGTAAAAGATCTGACAAGCTGGCGATGCGAGGGCATTACATACAGGGCGAGCCAGGATCCGGCATACCCAGAGCTGAAGTATATGTACGCGCCAGATGTTGTGAGGGGGAATGATGGCAGATATTATCTGTATTACTGTATGGGCGGTGACTATGGTTACGGCGGATACACAGGTCCGATCAGTGTGGCTGTGTGCGATACGCCGGCGGGCAAATACGAATATCTTGGCCATGTGCATTACAAGGACGGCACTGTGATGAAGAAGTACATTTGCTTTGATCCGGCAGCCATGAATGATGACGGAACCATCAGGATATTCTACGGAACCCAGTACGGATACGAGGAGGAGCCTGATTTCCTGACAAATGGCAGGCTGGATGATGAGGTATCTATGTTTGGAAGAACAAAGGAGGAGATACTTGGCTACAAGGATAGCATTATGGGACCGATCATGGTGGTGCTTGAGGACGATATGCTGACGGTCAAGGAAGAACCGAGGCACATCATTCCTTACGCTGTGAAGGGAACATCATTTGAGGAGCATCCATTTTTCGAGGGTTCATCCATGAGAAAGGTGGGAGACAAATATTACTTTGTTTATTCGTCATGGCAGAACCATGAGCTGTGCTATGCGGTGAGCGATTATCCGGATCACGGATTTACATTTGGCGGCACTATAGTGTCAAATGGCGATGTGGGATATAAGGGAAGAAGTTTCGAGAACAAGCTGAATATGACCGGAACCACGCACGGAAGCATAGAGTGCATAGATGGTCAGTGGTACGTGTTCTATCACAGACTCACACACAAGTCGGACTACAGCAGACAGGCCTGTGCTGAGAAGATATATATAGATGCGGATGGACACATAGACCAGGTGGAGGTTACAAGCTGCGGACTGAACAATGGACCGCTTGTGGCAAATGGCACGTATCCAGCGGTGATAGCATGCAACCTGACAAATGGACATATGCCACACGGCTCCAACAGTATATACACGACAGAATTCCCTAATGTGACGAACAAGGGTGAGGATAGATTTATTGCGGAGATAGAGGATGGAACACTCATAGGGTATAAGTATTTTGCGCTTGGGGGCAGCAGTACATTTGGCGTGAATGTCAGATATGAGACGGACGCCAACAAGGTGGTGTATGAGGGACCTGTCAGGGTAGACGAGAGATGCGAGAATCAGGAGCAGATCAAGGATGCAAACGACCTGGCAGGAAATAAATCAACAATCATGGGCGAATCCTGTGATATCAATGCGGATGGAGTGAATGATAAGAGGTGTTCCGCGTCAGATGTGCAAAATCATGGATACTTTGACATATGCGTGACAGAATATGGTGAGAGTATCGGAAGAATAGATATACCTGTATCTGAAGATATCTCAGAGACAGAGTGGAGATGGTGCGAGAACAAAGTGGATTTCCCAGAGGGAGTCCACGCGGTGTATCTTGTATACCATGGCAGAAGAAAGGTTCAATTAAAAGATATCCGATTTAGGTAAAATATTGAAAGAAGAGGGAGAATTATGAAGAAGTCAAATGGTGCGGCACTGATACCTATATACGTCTTTCTTGTCCTGTATCTGGGACTTGGAATACTGTTTGAGTACGTGCTGAAGATCCCGATGGGATTTTACAATATTCCGATAGTGGTCGCCTTCATGGTGGCGATATTTGTGGCATGTCTGCAGAACAGAAAGGTAAGCTTTGATGAGAAGCTTCAGATTATGGCAAATGGACTTACAGACAAAAATATTATAACCATGCTGCTCATATTCCTGACGGCGGGAATATTTGTGGGAGTCGTGGGGCGGAGCAGTGCCGAGAGTGTGGCATACTTTATGCTGAGTATCATTCCGGCGAGATTCTCCGTGGCAGTTCTGTTCGTTGTAGCGTGCTTTGTCTCAACAGCTATGGGAACGTCTGTTGGAACAATAACACTTCTGACGCCTATAGGAGTTGCGGTTGCCGATGCGTCAGGATTTAATCTGCCGCTCTGTGTGGCATCAATCATGGGTGGCGCGATGTTCGGAGATAACCTGTCGTTCATATCGGATACGACCATAGCAGCATGTAATGGTCAGGGGTGTGCCATGAAAGATAAGTTCAGGGCAAACTTCTGGATAGCATTTCCTGCGGCGATTGTGACACTCATAGTAATCTTGGTTAAGTCATTCAATACTGAGATAGGCGGAGTAGTACAACATGATTACAATATGATACAGATCATTCCTTATGTTCTGGTACTCATAGGAGGAATAGCAGGAGTTAATGTGTTTGTAGTCCTGATAGTTGGAATCGTGTCAGGTTCCATCATTATGCTTGCCACAGGGCAGACGGCAGCAGTGGATCTCCTGACGAATATGGGAAGCGGTGCAGCTGGAATGTTCGAGACGAGTATGGTTGCTGTACTTGTGGCTGCCATGTGTTCTCTCATCAGGGAGTATGGCGGATTTGAGGCACTGCTTTCGGCTATAAAGAAGGTGTTCAAAGGTGACAAGGGAGGTCAGCTCGGAATCGGACTTCTGGTTGGAGCCATGGACATAGCCACAGCCAACAATACGGTCGCGATAGTCATGGCAAATCCGATAGCAAAGGAGATGGCAGATGATTATGGTATATCACCGAAGAGATCTGCGTCACTGCTTGATACATTTTCATGCATATTCCAGGGAATCATTCCTTACGGTGCTCAGATGCTGGTTGCAATATCAGCGGTGTCGGAGCTGGGACATGAGATATCAGCATTCCAGATAATTCCAAATCTGTTTTATCCAATACTTCTTCTTGTCAGTTCGCTTGTGTGGATGCTTATAAGAAGTAAGGACAAAACACATCTGGCAAAGAGACGGTAAAGAATATAAATTGACGAGATTTCGCAATATAATAAATAAATATTCGAAAAAACACGCAAAAAAACAAGAAAAATCTTGAAAATGCGTGTTTTTTCATTTTTATTTAAGAATTTTTATGCTATAATTTACACTTGTGAATTATAAATAAAAAACAGGAGGAGAAACATGGACGCATTCACAAACTTTTTAGGCAAAGTTGATGATATTGTCTGGGGCTTGCCACTCATAATACTCATCATCGTTTGCGGAATCTATCTGACGATCAGACTTAAGTTCCTTCAGATAGTTCATCTGCCAAAGGCACTGAGATTCATGATTAAGAATGAGGAAGACGGTACAGGAGAGGTGACGAGCTTTGGCGCGTTATGTACAGCACTTTCAGCAACTATCGGTACAGGTAATATCGTAGGAGTAGCAACAGCTATAGGTATCCTTGCCGGTGGTCCCGGAGCACTTTTCTGGATGTGGATCGCAGCGCTTTTTGGAATGGCAACAAAGTATTCAGAGGGATTGCTTGCTGTAAAGTACAGAAAGATTGACGAGGATGGACACGTTCTCGGAGGACCTTTCTATTACATTGAGAGCGGTATGGGTCACAAGTGGAGGTGGCTTGCAAAGATATTTGCATTCTTCGGAGCATGCGTAGGTCTCATGGGTATCGGTACATTTACACAGGTAAATGGTATTGCTTCAGCAGTTCAGGCTTTCTTTGATCCTGACAAGGCAAATACAATATCAATCTTGGGTAATGACTACTCAATAGCCATCGTCGTCACAGCATTTGTTCTTGCAATTCTTGTAGGACTTGTCGTAATCGGTGGAATCCAGAGAATATCAAAGGTTTCTCAGGTTATAGTGCCATTCATGGCAGTTCTCTACATTGTGGTGTGTCTGGTTCTTATAATAGTTAATATAAATAAGGTTCCGGCTGCATTTGCAACAATAGTTAAGTGCGCATTCAAGCCTATGTCATTTGCAGGTGGTGTTACAGCAAGTCTTGCAATTGCCATGCAGAAGGGTGTTGCACGTGGTATCTTCTCGAATGAGGCTGGTCTTGG
>OLOR01001544.1_pt1 | contig 20770 bp, 20 predicted proteins | sample 1672521 | NCBI WGS metagenome assembly OLOR01 (sample SAMEA3136695, study PRJEB25190) | human gut metagenome | biome: human gut; feature: human-associated habitat; material: faeces | place: Austria | collected 2013
AGCCCTGCATGACGGCGTTTGCCGCTGGCCTTACTGCCGTACTGCGGGAGGCAGGTGTTACACCGGATTATGCGGCGGGGCTGTCTTTGGGAGAGTATTCTGCCCTGGCCTGTGCGGGGGTGTTTGATGTGCGGACGGCGGTTGCTTTAACGGCTTTTCGCGGTAAGGCGATGGCCGCGGCTGCGTCCGGGCACACTTGCGGAATGACAGCCGTTTTGGGGCTGGACGAAGCTCCCTTGCAGGCATGCTGCGATACAGCTGCCGACGAGGGCATTGTGCAGATCTGCAACTACAACTGCCCAGGCCAGCTGGTCATTGGCGGTGACAAAGCCGCGGTGGACAAAGCTGCCGCGCTGGCGCTTGCTGCCGGGGCACGGCGCTGCCTGCCGCTGAACGTCAGTGGCCCGTTCCATACCTCGTTGATGCACCCGGCCGGGGACGCGCTGCGGGAGAAATTTAGCGCCACCCGCTTTGCGTCGATGCAGCTCCCTGTGCTGTTCAACTGCCTGGGGCACGAGATGGCGGAAACCGACACCATTGCCGCGCTGCTGGAAAAACAGGTGCAGTCCGGCGTGCGTTGGGAAGCGACCATCCGCCGCCTGGCAGAATTGGGCGTGGACACCGCCATTGAGATCGGCCCTGGCAGGGTGCTGACCGGTTTTGTTAAAAAGACCGTAGGAAGTGCCATCTCGTGCTACCCGGTGGAAACTGCCACGCAGCTGCAACAGTTGCTGCGCACCATGAAAGGAGCCTGACCATGCCGCAAACCGAAACCCTGCGCCGTGCCGCCCTGGTTACAGGCGGGGCCAAAGGCATCGGCCGGGCCATCTGCCTGGCGCTGGCCGAAAACGGCGTGAACATCGCCGTCAACTACGCCGGCAGTGCCGCCGCTGCCGAGGAAACTGCCGCAAACTGCCGCGCCCTTGGTGTGCAGGCCATCACGCTGCAGGCGGATGTACGCACCCCCGAAGCCTGCCGGAAACTGGTGGAAGATACCGTTGCCGCTTTTGGACGGATCGACGTGCTTGTCAACAACGCGGGCATTACCGCCGACAAATTGCTGCTGCGCATGACCGAAGCTGATTTTGACAACGTGCTTGCCGCCAACCTGAAAGGGGCATTTTTCTGCACTAAGGCGGCCACCCGCTTTATGATGCACCAGCGGTATGGGCGCATTGTAAGCGTCAGCAGTGTGGTCGGGCTGCACGGCAACGCGGGCCAGGCTAACTACGCGGCCAGCAAGGCGGGGCTGATTGGCCTGACGAAAAGCGTTGCCAAAGAGTATGCCGCCCGCAATATCACCGCCAATGCGGTAGCACCCGGCTTTATAGCAACGGATATGACCGCCGCCATGCCGGAAGCTGCCCGCGCGGCTGCCACGGCAGCCATCCCGGCAGGTAAAATCGGCCATGCCGAGGATGTTGCGGCAGCGGTGGCTTTTCTGGCGGGGGAGCAAGCCGGTTACATTACCGGCCAGGTTCTCTGCGTTGACGGTGGAATGGGAATGTGAGGTGTGCTATGAAAACAGAAAAGAAACGCCGGGTCGTTATCACCGGCCTTGGCACAGTAAACCCTACCGGCAATACGGTGGCAGAAAGCTGGGCCGCTATTAAGGATGGCCGCTGTGCCGTTGAGCCAATTACCGCTTTTGACACGGCCGATTTTAAAGTGAAACTGGCCGCAGAAGTCAAGAACTTTGACCCTGCCGAACGCATTGACAAGCGCGAAGCCCGCAAAATGGCGCGCTTTACCCAGTTCGCCGTAGCCGCCGCCGAGGAAGCGATTGGCGACAGCGGCCTGGCGCTGGAAGAAATTGACCGCACACGATTCGGGGTTATTCTTTCCAGCGGCATCGGCGGCCTGCCCACGATCGAGGAAGAACATACCCGCGGCCAGCAGCGTGGTTTTGAAAAAGTCAGCCCCTATTTTGTCCCCATGTCCATCGGCAATATGGCGGCGGGACAGATTGCCATCCGTTTTGGCTTGCAGGGCATGTGCAGCTGCCCCACCACCGCCTGCGCAGGCGGCACGAATGCAATCGGCGATGCGTTCCATCGTATCCGCGATGGGTACGAGGACCGCATGCTCTGCGGCGGCAGCGAAAGCTGCATCAGTCTGCTGGGTGTGGGCGGCTTTGCCAGCATGAAAGCCCTTTGCACGGCGGATGACCCGGCCCGGGCCTCGATTCCTTTTGATGCCCGCCGCAGCGGTTTTGTGATGGGCGAGGGCAGCGGTGTACTGCTGCTGGAAGAGTTGGAAGCTGCCCGGGCACGCGGTGCCAAAATTTATGCCGAGGTCGTTGGCTATGGCGCCAACTGTGATGCCTATCACTTTACCGCCCCGGCACCAGGCGGCACAGGTGGTGCGGCCTGCATGCGGCTGGCGCTGGCCGATGGCGGGGTGGCACCTGAACAGATCGGCTACATCAACGCCCACGGAACATCCACCCACCTGAACGACAGCTGTGAGACAGCCGCCATCAAAACGGTGTTCGGTGACCACGCGTACAAACTGGCCGTGTCTTCTACCAAGTCGATGACCGGCCATCTGCTGGGCGGTGCCGGCGGAGTAGAGGGCGTATTTACCGCGCTGGCCCTGCACGACGCCTTTTTGCCCGCTACCATCAATTTACAAGAGCCTGACCCCGAGCTGGATCTTGATTATATCCCCAACCAGGGCCGCGCAGCGCAGGTGGAGTACGCTATGAGCGACAGCCTGGGCTTTGGCGGTCACAACGCCTGTGTGGTGTTCAAACGCTGGGAGGGATGAGGATGAACTATACACCCAATGAACCGCCCCGGACCCTGACGGCGGCTGAGATCGAAAAAATTCTGCCGCACCGTTACCCGTTTGCTTTGGTGGATAAAATCTTGGACTACACCCCCGGCCAATGGGCGCGGGGCGTCAAATGCGTGACCCGCACAGAACCGTTTTTTCAGGGGCATTTTCCCGGCCACCCGGTCATGCCCGGCGTGCTGATTTTAGAGGCGCTTGCCCAAACCGGCGCGGTGGCCGCATTAAGCCTGTCGGAAAACCGTGGAAAGCTCGCCTTGTTCGGCGGTGTGAAAAACGCCCGCTTCCGCCGTCAGGTCGTGCCCGGCGATGTACTGACTTTGGAATGTGAACTGGTAGAACAGCATGGTCCGGTAGGCATCGGTAAGGCTACCGCCTGGGTGGACGGCGTGCGCGCGGCCAACGCCGAACTAACGTTTGTTCTCGCAGATGCCTGAGGGCTGGTTTTGCATGGCGGATTGTGCTATAATAAAGCCATTAACCTACAGGGGGATTCTCGCCATGCTGGACCAGACATTCGGACAGGTATATACCAAATTCAAGCTGCATTTCTATAAGCAGATCTTCAGCCGATTCGAGGACCGCGAAGCTACGCTGACGACTGTAGAATCTTTCTGCATGGAAGTTATCATGGCATTGGGCGAACCTACGATCGCGCAGTTCAGCCACATGATGAACCTTTCCACCCCCAACGCTGCCTATAAGATCAACTCGCTGGTTAAAAAAGGCTATGTCGAGCGCATCCGGTCTACTACCGACAAACGCGAATACCGCCTGCGCCCAACCCAAAAGTACATTGATTACTACAACATCAGCTATTCCTACCTGCACCTGGTCATGGAGCGCGCTAAACAGCGCTTCAGCCCCGATGACCTGGCTAAACTGGAAGAAATGCTGCAAGTCGTCTCCGACGAGCTGATGCCGGAGATCCAGCTGCCTAAATAAAACTTTGAACCGCACGATCTCTCTACGATCCAACAATAACATAAACCCGCCCCGTTTGGCTTTGGTAAGCCAGGACAGGGGCGGGTTTATATTATTTATGTATGCTATTACTTTTTCTGCTCAATCGTATCGCCGGTCTCCGATGGCGCAGGGGCATCACCAAACACAACCCTCATATCCGGCGGTGGCGGTACCTGGTCGGCCATGACCTGCAATACTTTCGAGGACGATTTGTGCATCTCGTCCAGAAAGTGGTTCAGCTGCTCCGGGTCGCCGTTGCGGTTTTCCTGGATGAGCTGGGCCAGCGAATACATGCAGGCGGCCGGATTGCGCAGGTCGTGGACCATGTCGTGCCACAGTGCCTCCTGCTTGCGAACCTCATGCTCCACATTTTGGCGGAGTGCGTCCATCTTTTGCTGCAAGGCGCGCAGGCGCATGGTCTGCAGCTCGGCGGCAGCGAGAGACGCGACACAGAGAACAACCAACACGACAATTAACATAGATACTCCTCCAAACAATAAAATTTTTTATACTATCCCGATGAAGGGGGGAAGCAACAAATTGTAAGATGTCGGAAAATCTGTGAAAAAGGCTCTTACAGCAAACAGGGTTACACAGCAAAATAAAATGTGTGCAAGAAACACTGTTATTTGAAATTTAATATACAATATGCGCCGCAAAAGGGCAAGCGCTTTTTGTCGAGTTTTAAAAATTCATAAGCTACTTGATAGAAATATCGCTGTTTTGCTACAAGAGTGATACAAAAAAGAGCCGCAGCCCCATTAAAAATCAACAAAACAGAACTGTTGCCCTGCTTTTACACAGCATGCAGCCGTGCTATAATAGAAAATACACTTTAAAAAGGCAAAGCGCTCTGTGATTCGGCGCGCTTTGCGCAAAAAGATGCTGATGCGGCAAAAGCTGAATGTGTGGCGTAGGAAAGTCATTTTACTAGAGGATGGGGAAAATCCCTGGCTTTTTCTGTTTCATGGGCGATTTCTATCAAAGGTAACTTACGGTCTCAGTGAGCGCTTTGCGGGAACTGTGGTTCGGCAGGGGCTTGCCATCCTCAGCAGCATGACCCAAGTCCAGCAGCATCAGTACTTCCTCATTCTCCGGCAGGCCCAGCGCTTTGGCGGCAGCTTCGGGGTCGAAGAAGTTGATCCAGCAGCTATCTACCGCGGCATTGGTGGCGGCCAGCATCAGGTGGGTAGCCACGATGGCGGCATCCTCAGCGCCGGAACTGTGCTTGCCGCCGGGGTAGGTGAACACGCTGTCCTTGTTAAAGGCCACTACCAGCACTGTGGGCGCGCCATAGCGGCAGGGAGTGAGCTTGTCAATTTTGGCCAGCCCCTCGGCGGACTGGACAACATAAATATGCTGCTCCTGCAGGTTCTTGGCGGTGGGGGCCAGGCGGCCAGCCTCCAGAATGCTGCTCAGTTGCTCTGCTGTGACAGGCTTGCCATCGTACTTCTTGCAGGAATAGCGGTCTTTGATCACCTGTGCAAAATCCATGGTAGAATTCCCCCTTACATTTTTGCGGACATTCCATACCATAAGTATATACTTTTTGCCGCAAAATTTCCAGCCCTCTATGGGCTAAGCCCGCTGTGTATGCAGAAACCTGTTCTTCACTCCGGTTTTATAAAAGATCAAACAGCGAAAGCTGATTCTCCACCCAGCTTTCCTGCTGCGCCTGGTGGATGACATCGCCCGGCAGGCTGTGCCCTATTAAAAAAGGGGACTGCGGGTCATGCTGCCGCATATTCTGCGCCACCAGCTCCTTGCTGTAGTTGGCGTAGCAGTAGCGGCACAGGTGGCCACAGGTGTTGTATGCGCCGATGTCGGCGGTCATAAAGCAGGCGCACTCTTTGCGGGAGTTTTTACCCGGCGGCAGGTGCAGGCGACGATGCAGTGCGGTTTCAAAAATATTCTGGGTCATGCAGCCGCTGCAATCCGCGCCATAAGGGGCCAGTTCGTCTCCCTCGGCACAGGGACGTATCGTAAGGCCGTACTGCCGCCCAATCTCCACAAAAGCCTTGCCCAGCGTGAGCCGGTCGGCACGGGAGACACCCTGCACCTGCGGAAAATTGCGCCGCACTTTCTCGTACAGATCAATAAAGCTGATAACGCAGGTGTGGGTGTGCCCGGCCAGAACCGCTGCCATGCGGGTGAACTCCTGAATGTGGCGTTCAACCGTATAGGTGTCGGAAAGAAAAATCGGGTCATACCGCCAGCCGATGCTGTCCGGGCCGACAATCTCGGATAAGGCAACAAAGTCACACAGTATGGTCTCTTTCGGCGGCACATGCGGCTCAATCTCAGGCCCATAGGGTGTGATGGTGACGAACCAGTACTGCCCATAGGAACGCAGCAGATCCATCTTCGGCAGCATCGGCGCGGGATTTTTGGTGCAGAAGCCGATCAAATCCACCATGTCCGGGTTCAGCTCGTACCGCGTCACAGCCTGGGGGTTGTAGGGGTTGCGTACCAGCACATACCCGGCCCGCAGCCGGTTGGCAAACCACTCACTGTAAAATGCCGGGATATCCGTGCGAAACCCTGTCTGCAAAATCATCCCAACACCCCCCTGTGGTTCTCCGAACCCCAGTATACACCCCCGCAGGCGCAAAAGGCAAATTTAAAAGAATAACGATTTGGACATACAAGAAACGGAAAACGCAGAAATCCGCTGTGATATACTTTTAAAAACCAAATTATGCCCCTATACATTTTTTACGAGAAAAAACAAAGACCGCCGCAGCCTGCTGGGGGAGCGGGACGCGGCGGCCTTTGCGATATAGAACGTATGGAGAGAATGGCGAAAATTACTTCTCGGCCTCACCGCTGAGGATGAAGTCAAAGATGCGGACCTTGTCCTCGTCTTTCTCAACGCGCAGGCGTAGGCTGCGGATGTAACCATCGGAGAAAGCACCGGCCACGGTCATGTACTGGGCTAGGCGGGACTTCAGGTTGATGCAGTCGCCCTCGTCAGAGATCAGTTCCACGTTGCCGGTGCACTGATTGATGACGGCGAACAGCCCGTCGATGTTGGAGATGTTTTCCAGAGTCATAGCGTATAAACCTCCTGAATCAGCAATCAAAAGTTCGAGGGCACACCCAGGTAGTTGCACAGTTCTTCAATGCAGGCCTGCTTGTCCGCGCCGGTGACGGTCTGGTTGAACAGGAACTTGAAGATCACATCCATCTGGGCCACCAGCATCCGCATGCCGGGCACGGTGTTCAACCCGGCCGCGCGGGCGGCGGTGATCGTCTCGGACAGGGGCGGGTTGATGATGCAGTCAAAAACCGTGGCCGTCTTGGGCAGGCGGTCGATGAAGCCGAGGTAGTCGTGCTTTTTATCGAAGCCTTTCATGCCCAGCGGGGTCAGGTTGGCGAACAGTTCGCAGCTTTCGGCAGCTTTGTCAAGCGATGCAGCGTCGGTGCCGATGACCTCGGCCGCAGCGGCGGTGTGCTCGTTGACCAGGCGGGCAATCTTCTCCGCCTTTTCGGAAGTGCGGTTAGCAATATACAGCTTCTTCACGCCGCTCTGGGCCAGTTCAAAAGCAGTCACGCCGCTGATACCGCCTGCACCGTAGAGCAGGGCGTTGATGCCGTTCAGCTTGGCACCGCCCTCCTCCATGGCCTTGACAGCGCCCTTGCCGTCCATGCCGGAACCGTGGCTGCCGTTTTCATCCAGACGGATGGCGTTGACCGAGTGGAACAGCTTGGAAGTCTCGTCCACATCGTCCAGCAGATCCACGAAGTCGCTCTTATGGGGCATTGTGGGGCAGAGGTAGTGAATACCCATCAGGCGGCAGGCATCCAACAGCTTGGGCAGCTCGCCCTTCTTGATCTCGCAGGGCAGCATGATGGCGTTCATATGCAACCGCTCAAACAGCTTATTGTAGCAGCGGGGCGCATTGGTCTTGCCAATGGGATCGCCCACATTCAACACCAGTTCGGTGTCCAGGTTCAGTTTGATATTTTCCAGTTTCATAGCGGGTCACTCCTTTTTGCCGCCCAGGTAAACGCTGGTTAGCACGTCGCCCTTCAGGAAGTCGTCGCCGGTACCGGCCACGACGATCTTGCCGGTGTTCATCAGGTAAGCGCGGTCACTGATCTTCAAGGCCTGCTTGGCGTTCTGCTCGACCAGAAGGACGGTAATGCCCATCTCGTTGACTTTCTTGATGACTTGGAATACCTCGGCGATGACCAGCGGGGCCAGGCCCATGGAGGGCTCATCCAGCATCAGCAGTTCGGGGTCGGACATGATGGCACGGCCCACGGCCAGCATCTGCTGCTCGCCGCCGGAGAGGGTGCCGCCCAGCTGGTTGCGACGCTCGTACAGACGAGGAAACACCTTGTAGACCATGTCCAGCAGTTCCTTATCCCGCTCCGGGGGACGTTTGCGGAAGAAGGTGCCAATCTCCAGGTTTTTTTCGACCGACAGTTCAATAAAGATCTTGCGGCCCTCGGGCACCAGAGAAATGCCCATGGGTACGATCTCGTGGCTCTTTTTGCCAACCAGTTCCTGGCCTTTGTACAGGATGCTGCCTTCATCGATATGGACCATGCCCAGGATGGATTTCATCAGGGTGGACTTGCCGGCGCCATTGGCACCCAGCAGCGAGACGATCTCGCCTTTATTGATTTCAATATCGATGTTTTTCAGGGCTTTGATGTTGCCATAGGAAGAAGACAGGTTGGTGATCTTCATGATATTCTCAGCCATTATTCATCATCGCTCCTTCCCAAGTAGGCTTCAATAACATCGTTGTTGTTCTGGATCTCTTCGGCGGTGCCGCAGGCAATGGGGCGGCCGAAGTTGATGACCGTAATGTTTTCAGAGATGCCCATGACCAATTCCATATCATGCTCGACCAGCAGGACGGCCAGATGATAGGTGTCACGGATTTTACGGATGGTGTTGACCAGTTCTTTCTTCTCCTGCGAGTTCATGCCGGCGGCAGGCTCGTCCAGAAGCAGCAGCTTGGGTGAGGTAGCCAGCGCGCGGCCAATCTCCAGCAGACGCTGGTGACCGTAGGGAATGTTGCGGGCTTCCAGGTCCTTGACATCCTCCAGCCCTAAGAACCGCAGGATCTCCAGTGCCTTTTCGCGGCACTCGGCTTCTTCCTGCATGCATTTGCGGTAGTTGAAGATGACGTTGAACATGCCGGTCTTGGTCTTGCAGTGGAAGCCGGTCATAACGTTTTCCAGCACAGTGGCGGATTTGAACAGGCGGATGTTCTGGAAAGTACGGGCAATGCCCTTTTCCACGATCTGGTGTGGTTTCTTGCCGCAGATGCTCTCGCTGTTGAAAACCACATCGCCGCTGGTGACCTGGTAGGCACCGGTGATCATGTTGAACACAGTGGTTTTACCGGCACCGTTGGGGCCGATCAGGGCGCAGATCTGGTTTTCCTCCACCTTCAGGTTCACGCCGTCAACAGCCGTCAGACCGCCAAACTTTTTGGTTACGTCTTTCAGTTCCAGGATCGCCATTCTGATCACCCCTCTTTCTGTTCAGCCGCTTGAGGCTGTTTTTTACTATGGCTGACGATAAAACGCTTGATGTAGGGATACAGGCCGCCGGGGAAGCGCAGAATGACGACCAGCAAAATCACACCGTAGACGACCAGACGCCAGTCACCCAGGAAGCGCAGTGCTTCGGGCAGGACCTGCATGATGATACCGCCGAGGACGGGGCCGATAACGGTGCCGAAGCCGCCGACGATGGCAGTCCACAGGATAACGCTGGAAGTGTTGGATACGAAGGTATCGGGGCTGACGTACTTGATCATCATGGCGTACAGGCAGCCGGCGACGCCGCAGTAGACAGCGCTAAGAACGAACGCCTTGATTTTGTAAGCGGTGACGTCGATGCCGGTCAGCTCGGCCGCTTCGTTATCTTCGCGGATGGCGATAAAAGCGCGGCCGGTGCGGGTGCGGATGATGATGCTCTCATAGGCCAGACCCAGCAGCACAAATAGGAGGATGAGGAAGTAGTATTTCTTCAGTGTGTCAAAGGAAAAGCCGAAGATGACGGGGCTCTGGATACCCAGCACACCGGCGGTGCCGTTGGTGACGGGGGTCCAGTTGATCATTACAATGCGGACCACTTCGCCGAAGCCCATGGTCAGCAGGGCCAGGTAGGAACCTTTGACTTTCAGAGCGGGGATGGCCAGCACCACGCCGAAGAATGCGGTAACGACCACAGAACCCAGCAGGCAGGGGATAAACTGCAGCCCGGCGCGGGTGTTCATCAACGCGGCGGTGTAAGCGCCGATGCCGAAGAATGCGGCCTGGCCCAGGGACAGCTGGCCGGTGTAGCCAGTCAGCACGTTGATGCCAATGCCCAGGATGATATAGATACCGATCATGTTAATGATCTGCATGATGTACATGTTTGGGGTGACGATCGGCAGCAGGATCAAAATCGCTGCGATCACCAGAATTTTCAGGAGAGCAGCGCTTTTCTTGGTTCTCGTCATGATAAAGCCCTCCTTACAGTTTGTTTTCGATCTTCTTGTTCAGCAGGCCGGTGGGCTTGACAAACAGGACGATGAACAGGATGATGAACGAGAATGCATCACGGTAGGCAGTGGAGATGTAGGCCGAGCCAACGGCTTCGACGATGCCCAGGATGATGCCGCCCAGCAAGGCACCCCACAGGTTGCCGATGCCGCCCAGGATAGCAGCGGCGAAGGCTTTCATACCGATGGTGGCGCTCATGTCAACACGGGCGTAGGTCAGCGGGGCAATCATGACACCGGCAATGCAGGCCAGTGCCGCGCTGATACCAAAAGTGAGGAAGCGCATGTAGGTGACGTTGACACCCATCATGGCAGCGCCCTCAGGGTCAGAGTTGGCAAGCTGCATGCACTTGCCGATCTTGACTTTGGTAAAGAAGAAATGCAGGCCGGTGATGATAGCCAGCGAGATGATGATAATGCCGATAGACTGCGGGGTAATGCGAAACTCGCCAATTTCGATCAGTTCCGAGGGAAACATGCTGGGGAACAGCTGCGGGTTGGTGCCCCAGATGACCATGGACGCATTGCGCAGCACGTAGGAAACGCCGACCGTTGCGATCAGCAGGTTGACGAACGAAGAAAATTTGACCTTGCGCAGGATCACGCGCTCCAGCAAGAAGCCGAGACCTGCGGCGCAGATGATGCCCAGAGGCACCGATACATAAAAGGGGAGACCCAGTTTGGTAATAAAAGTAAGGGTGATAAACGTGCCGACCATCATAATGTCGCCGTGGGCGAAGTTCAGCATGCCGAGGGATTTGTACACCATCGTGACACCGACTGCCATCAGCGCATACAGGCTGCCGTTTGTCAGACCATTCAATATCTGTTGAAACAGCATCTTGTGCTACCTCCGTTTTTAATAAGAAAAAGAGAAGCGCTGGTTTGGGCGGCTGGCGCCCGCCAGCGCTTCTCTTATAAAATCTGCTCTACCAAATTAGTTGTAATTCTTCACAATGACATGCTCGCCATTCTCGATGGCGATGACCAGCAGGTCCTTGTCCATACGGCCGTTCTCATCAAAGGTGGTCAGGCCGGTGGCACCCTGCCACTGGGTATTGCCGATGTAGCTGTTCAGGGTCTCGCCATCGGTGTAGTCCTTGCCGTCAGCAATGCAGCGCTCGACGGCATCCTTGATGATGTACACAGCATCGTAAGACTGCGGGGCGTTCTGGTCGTAGCCGCCGCCGTACAGCTCGTTGTACTTCTTGTCGAATTCCTGGACCTTTTCATCGGGGTTGGCAGCATCAAACGCGGTAGAGATCATCACGCCGTTGACAGCGTCACCGCCCAGGTTAGTCAGCTCGGGAGAGTTGTAGCCCTGGCCGATGCAGGGCAGGTCGATGCCGTACTGCTGCATCTGGCGGCAGATCATAGCGACCTCGGTGTGATAGCCCCAGAAGATAACAAAGTCAGGATTGGCCTGCTTGATCTTGCCCAGGGGCACGGAGAAGTCGGTGTCGCCGGAGTTGTAGACTTCGCTGTCTACCATTTCCAGGCCGAAGTCATCGCAGACGGTGCTGGCAATCTTGAAACCACCGGTGCCGAAGTCGGAGGACTCGTACAGGATGGCGAAAGTCTTGGCGTTGTTTTCATCGACCATGTAGCCCATGACGTTGCGCATATGCAGCTCATCGGTAGCGGTCAGCTGGTAGATGTAGTCGTTGCCGCTCTGGGTGACAGCAACGTTGGAGGAAGCAGGGGTGATCTGGGGAATCTTGGCGGCCTTGGTGATCTCCATGTTGGCCAGGGTGCAGGAAGAAGCCTGCGCGCCGATAACGGCGTTGACCTTGTCCTGCTCCACCAGCTTCTGCATGGCGGTCACGGAGGTGGCAGGCACACCTTCATCATCGACGGCAACGAGGTTGATGGGGATGGTGCCATTGATGCCGCCAGCGGCGTTGATCTCGTCAACGGCCATCTTGGTAGCGTTCTGCATGATCTGGCCGGACACGGCAGAGGAGCCGGACAGCGGGCAGATCAGGCCCAGGTTGAAAGCGCCTTCGACGCTGGAAGATTCAACAGTACCGGCAGCAGTGGAACCGGCAGTAGAAGCAGTGGAGGAAGCCGTGCTGCCGCAGGCAGTTGCGGTAAGGCACATGGCCGCGGCCATGATCCAAGCCATTGTCTTTTTCATAGTTAGTCTATCCTTTCATTGTAGAGAAAAGAGAGGGCATGCTTGCATGCACGCCCCCTCCTAATGATAAGGGTTTGCTCGTGGGTTGTTACCGCAAGCTGTTATTTTGCGATCTCGGCAGTGATCTTCAGGAACTCGTCGATGTCCTCGTAGGTGTGGCAGTGCAGCGGGGAGATACGAACGATGCCGTGCTGGTTGATGGAGTTGACCTGACGTGCAGAGTAGAGGCTGGCGTCGGTACGCTCGTGGACGACCACACCGGCTTTCTCATAAGCGCGGGATGCCTGCTCGCAGGTGAGCTTGTCAAAGACAATGGGAACGATCAGGTCGCGCTGGGTCAGGTCGGGCATTTCAACAGCGACGTTGACGCCCTCGATGTCCAGCAGGCCCTTGACCTCATCAGAGCCGTGCAGCAGGCGGTACAGCAGGGCACGCTCGTGCAGCATGATGCGGTTCATGCCCTCAACATAGAGGGTGCGGCGGTCCTGGGAGTTGGTGAAGTGCTCGCCGATCCAGCAGACGTAGTTGAAGATGGCGCTCAGCATGGCGTACATACCGGGGGCGCAACCGCCCATTTCCCAGTTGCTCTGCTTCTCGCGGATGAGCTTGCGGTGGGGCAGGTTCATGACGCGGTCGCTCAGCCAGCCAACGCCCAAGCCGCGGGCACCGCCGAACTTGTAGGGGGCAAAGTTGACGCAATCCAGGCCCCAGGCTTTCATATCAGTCAGGCCGTGGGGGGTATGCTGGACGGAGTCGCAGATGATGAACAGATCAGGCTTGATCTTACGGGCTTCACGGGCGATGGTCTCGATATCCAGGACGGCGCCGGTGATGTTGGAGGTCATGATGACGCTCAACAGGCAGGTGTCCTTGTCGACCAGCTTGACGACATCCATCGGGTCGATGGTGCCAGTGCGGGGGTTGGTCTTGGCAACACGCAGTTCCTTACCGTACTTCTCAGCGGGGACGGCGCAGCCATCGAAAGCGGAGGGATGCTCCAACTCGGTGGTGACGACGTTGGTGCCGGGTACGTTGGCGATGATGGCCTCGGAAACATCAAAGACGATGATGGAAGCGGTCATCGAGGTGGCGATGCAGCCGCCCTCGGCGTTGAACATCGTGGAGATATCCTTGCAGGCCTGGGTGCGCAGGCTGTCAAGATAATCAGAAGCGGCACCGCCGTGGCCGCCGCAGTTGGGCAGGTCGTCCACATTGCGGAAGGCTTCGCTGGCGTCCTTCAGGCGGAAGGAACCGCCGGAGTTGTCAAAGAACAGGCGCTTGCTCTTGGTGAAGGGGTCAACGTCCACGTGGTAGTATTTATCGCGGATCTGGGCGGTCAGGTCGGCCGGCATCAGCTGGCCGTTCTTGATGATATCGTTCATTTCGCTCATGATTTTTGCCTCATTTCATTTTGTTGGACGGATCAGTCAAAAACGACTTCGCCGTGGTCGAAGATCACCTTGCCATCCAGCTCGATGGTGGGATCCTTGAACATCATATCAATGTGCAGGATGAAATCCTGATTGTCGGTCTCGTTGTTGCCCAGGGCGCAGTGTACGTAGCCGCTGCAACCTTCATCTTCCAGCATACGGCCGCACAGGGAAGCATCCGGGTTCAGGCCGATGCCGATCTCGCCGATGCGGTACATGCGGGGGTCGCCGACCTTGGCCAGCTCCTCAGCAAAGCGCTTGGCTTCTTCGCCGCCCTCGATCTTGGTGACGAAGCTGTTCTCGACGTAGATGGTAATGGGCTCTTTCAGAACACCCATAGCCGGGTGGGTGATGCTGCCGTCAACGACGATCTTGCCGTGGGCGGTGCCGGGCATTGCGCCGGAGGCCATCTCAATGTCCGGGGGAGAGCAGGTCTCGCCGGGGTTGCGGACCATGCCGTACTGCGGGAAGAGTTTGTGGCCCTTGATGCTGGCGTAGTAGTCAGTGCCGGCCTCGGAGGTGATGTGGACCTGGTCGCCGTCAGCCATGGACTTCAACAGCTGGTCAACGTATTTGCGGTCAGCCTCAAAGTCGGTGTACAGGCCGCCGTGCTCCAGCATCTCAATGCTGTAATCACAGCAGTTCAGATCGCGTGCACCGGCAGCGCATGCATCGCGGCGTGCGTGGCTGTGGGACAGGCTAAACTTGGTGGCGCGAAAGATGACATCGGCTTTCAGCATAGCGGCGGCTACCAGCGGGGTGGGCTCTTCACCGTGCATCTTGCGGGGTTCCATCATGACCATCGTCTTTTTGGGGAACTCCTCGGCGGCATCCCACAGGGCCATGCCGATCTCCAGGCTGTCGGTATCGGTAACGATCAAGATGTTCTCATTGGGCTGGCAGTTAGCACAGGTGGTGAGAAGACGGCGGCAAGCTTCGTAGATTTTCTTAGCCATGGTGTTGTGCTCCTTTCAAGCGTGGACTGTTTCCTCATTCAGTCTATTTCATGTGTTTTGTAGTGTCTCGTGTAACTTTTATTCGGAAAAAGCTTTTCTTACTTTTTCGGGGTAGCGTTTAAACAATTCTTTAAAATCTGTACCTCCTTTTTGTTGTTTGGTTGGGTGTCTGTGTTTTTGTTGTCTGTATGATAGCACATGCGGTTACGCGTGTAAATACTTTTTTGCGATTTTTTTGGCATTTTGCGCGCTTTCAGCTGTTCTTACAACTTTGCAGGTCGTTATTTGTGCAAGTTGCAGCTAAAACCGGCCTGCATTGCAGTTACACGTGTCAAGACAGGACGTTTTCCGTGTAAAGAAACAGGCAGCGGCCCCGTGGACTGTCCTGAGGTCCACAAGGCGGCTGCTTGCCGTAATTCTATGTGAGAAGGAGAATAAAGGGGATTGGCGATAATAAAGGCTGGCATCAGGCGCTCTCGCGCACGCAGAGGGAGACCGGCAGAAACTGGTCCTGCGCTTTCTCGCCCCGCAGCAGGGCCATCAGGGTATCTACCAGCTTTTGGGAGAAATCTTCCTTGGAAAAATCAATGCTGGTCAGTGTGGGGGAGACCATCTCGGCAATATAGGTATTGTCGGTGCCTACTACAGCCAGATCATCGGGGATCTTCATGCCCAGCTTTTTCACGTACTGCATGATGGATGCAGCGATGAAATCATTGCCCGCAATAATGGCAGTAGCGCGCTCGTCCTTACTTTTGCTGAAAACCATGTCAAACACATGGGACAGCACACCCTCCATCGTGTCCGCATTGGTGCAGACATAGCGCTCATCATAGGGGATGCCGTTGACTTCCAGCGCATCGCGGTAGCCGCGCTCACGGTAGCCGCGGGTGATATACATATTGTAGCGCAGCGGCGGCACAAACAAAATGCGCCGATGCCCGCGGAACACCAGATAGTTGACAGTCTTTTCCACGCCGCTGTACAGGTTGGGCGCTACCGCAACGATATTTGGCTCCAGATGACTGTATTCCCGCGTTTTGTACAGCACCACCGGGATGCCAGCCTCGGCGATGCGGTTCAGCTGCACGGCTTTGTAGCGGTTGGACAGCATGAACACGGCATCATACCGGCCGGAAATCAGCGATTGGATAAAATCGTCGCCGTCACGGCTGTAGCAGTGGGAAACATTGTATCCCAGCTTGTCCAGCTTTTTCTCGGCAATCTCCAGCCAGTCGTTGCGCAGGTTGTCGCACACAAACGCGATCTGCATCGAGCGGTTGGTTTTCAGGCTGCGGGCATACAGGTTGGGCTGATAGTTCAATTCCTTGATGGCGTCCAGCACAGCCTGGGTCTTTTCCTCGCTGACGAACTTGGTCTTGTTGATGACGTAGGATACCACAGCAGGGGAGACCCCTGCCAGCTTGGCTACGTCATTTCGGGTTGCGTTCTTGCCCATACTCTTTTCCTTACTTGTGGGGGCTGTGCGCACAGGGGCGCACATGCCGGTAGATATTGTTGATGAGGCCTGCCGCGTAGGAGGCCAGGATAATGCCCAGCGCAATGGCACCGGCTTCGGCCAGCACCAGCTGAAGCAGGGATGCAAATTTGGCGGAGTCGCCCTCGATTAAGCTGTACATCGTATAATACAGGTCACCACCGGGAATTTCCGGAATCAGCATCGGAACCAACAGCAGAATGACCGGCGTTTTGATAAGGCGGGCCGTGACTTCGCTGCAAATAGCAATGACCAAACTGGAAGCCAGCATGCCAAAGGCTTTTCCGTGCCCGCCTGCCACGCTGACCAGATAAACCACCCAGCCGATGCCGCTGCCCAGGGCGATGCAGCCCAGCGGCTTTGTGCCGCGTATCCCAAACAGCAGGGCGAAACCGAGGGACCCGACTACGCCCATGGCGGTTTGGATAATTTCTGCCTGCAACCTTACACACCTCCCGCCAGCAGCACCAGGGCAAAGCCCAGTGCTACCGAGATCGCTTTCAGAACGGCCTCGCTCAGGTTCAAAAGACCGCTGATGGTATCACCATTGATCATATCCCGCAGCGAGGTGGTCAGCTGGATGCCGGGAATGACCAGCATAATGTTGCCGATCATGATCTTGTCCGGGTGGACGCCGATGCCGGCCCTCACCAACAGCAGCACCGCCAGCGCTGTGACCGCACTGCAGATAGCGGTCTGCAGCAGACTGTTCATCTGCAAGATGGTGCTCATGCGTATCATGGCAAACAGCACCATGCCGGAAAGGGACGCCGCGATGCCATCGGCCAGATTGCCGCCGAAAAAGATGGACAGCGAAAACGAGATGACCATGTAGAGCAAAAGCTCTTGCCAGGCAGGAGTCGGGCGCTCGTCCCGGATGGCCTGCAAGGCTGTGCGGAATTCAGCCAGCGTAAGAGCCCCGGCGCAGAACCGGCGGGAGAGGGCGTTGATCTTGGCTACCCTGCCCAAATTGGTGACACGTGCCTTGATACGGCGGCTTTGGGTGATGCTCCCGCCGTCCGGCAAGCGTACGGTTGCCACAATGCTGGATGTAATCGTAAAAACATCCACCTGTTCAAACCCGCAGATGTGCTCCAGCCGTTGGATGGTATCCTCCACGCGGCTGACCTCGGCACCGTATGTCAGCAGCAGCTCGCCGGCATCCAGGGCGCAGGTCAAACATTCTGTTGACCGTGCGTTATTTTGCGTGTTGATTGCATACATCGCTTGCCTCTGCCCCCTGTCGATATCGTATAGGATCTGCCGTGCAGAAACTGCCGTCATCGGTGAGGTCTCGCCGTTGCCGGACGTTTCTGGGCCGTGCCGCTTTCGGTGGAATCTGCCCTGTCATCTCCGTTGTTACTATCATACACACGATGGTTACTCGTGTCAATAGAAAAGGCCCAAATTTTTCTCTGATTTTACAGCGAATAAAAAATCATATGCGCAAAAAAGCATACGATTCAGTCATCCAAAGTAAGAAAAATCGCTCAGGTACAGGGGATGTTGGAAAAAAGCAATGCTGCACAAGAAGAACACCTTTGCTGTGGTTGACCCTTTTGTACAGAAAAAACCGCCTGCATTACGGCAAGCGGTTTCACACGAATTGTTATTCTGCCTCAATATTTACGATTCCCTGCAAGTCTGCGGGAACAGCAGTCCGAATCTGCATCCTGTTCAAACTCCTTTCTCAATCCACAAGAGTGGTCTCACCCTGAAATACCTCAACTGCCGGGCCGGTCATGAAGGTGCGTCCTGTGGTGTCGTCGATCTCAATGCGCAGGGCACCGCCGTCCATCTGCACTTCCACAGAAGCGTCTGTCAGGCCCCGCGCATGGCTGGCAACAACGCTTGCCACGGCTCCGGTCCCACAGGCCAGAGTGATTCCGCTGCCGCGCTCCCAGACACGCATCCGCAGATGAGTACGGTCAAGGATCTGCACAAATTCGCTGTTGACGCGATTCGGAAAGCGGGCGGCATGCTCGAACAGGACACCAATCTTCTCCAGCGGCACCTCCTCACAGTTGGGCACCAGATACACGGCGTGGGGGCTGCCGACATCCACGGCGGAAAATTCCCACTCGCTCCCGGCTACTGTGATTTTTTCCGGCTGCGGGGATTCCAGCATCGGCACACCCATGTCCACCCGGATTTTGGCGGCCTTGTCGTTTTCGGGGGTGATTTGCAGCGTCTTGATACCGTCCAGCGTCTCTACCGTGATTTCCGCCTTGACGGCCCGCCCGTGGTCATACATATATTTGCCGACGCAGCGGATACCGTTGCCGCACATCCGCCCCTCGGTGCCGTCGGCGTTGAACATCCGCATACGGCAGTCGGCTTTTGCCGACGGCTCGATTAAAATCAGGCCATCTGCCCCTACGCCGAAATGCGCCTGGCTCAACAGCTGCGCGGTGCGGCTGGGGGCTGTGACCGTCTCCGCAAAGCAGTCCACGAAGATATAGTCATTGCCCAGACCATGCATTTTGGTAAATTTCATAATGACACCTCACGGCTTCTGCATCATGATCTTGACGATCTCCTTATCGGTCTCCCGCATGCCGTCGTGGCCCAGCATACCGATGTTGCGGATGGTGTTCTCCACGCCCTTGCTGACGATGCCGTCGCCGCCGCGGAACTGCTGGCCGTTCTGGTACATGTGGTAGCCCAGAATCCCAGCCTCGACGCTGGAGGCAATCTTGGCCGCGCAGCTGGGCTTGGCGCCGTCGCAGATGATACCGGACACGATGGCCAGCGCGTTGACGAGGGTGTGGGAGACAGCTTTCAGATCCGCCCCCTGTAAGTAAGCAATGGCACACCCGGCGGCACATCCGGCGCTGACCGCACCGCAGTAGGCGGACAGACGTCCGATACCCGTCTTTTCATGGATGGCAATCAGGTTCGAGAGCACCAGCGCGCGGTACAGCCTCTCCTTGGGGCAGGCCAGCGCCTTGGCGTACTCAATGACCGGGACCGACACCGTAATGCCCTGGTTGCCGCTGCCGGAGTTGATGACGACGGGCAGCTCACAGCCGCTCATGCGCGCGTGGGAACCCGCCGCAGCCTTGGCAATAGCGCGGTTGCGCACATCGTTGCCGTAAAATTTCAGGTAGGTGGAGCCGACATTCGCGCCGTAGTCCCCCAGCAGCCCTTCCTCGGAAATCTGGGTGTTGTACAAAATCTGGGTGTCCAGCAGCGGGCGCACATCGTCCAGGTCGCAGGTCTCGGCAAAGTCGTAGATATTGGCAATCGTCAGCAGGCTGCGGTCCGTCAGGCCGCTTTCCGCCTCCGTATTGCAGGCGGCCGAGGTCTGCCTAGCCGTGTTGTCCAGCAGAACCTCATCATTTTTCTTGATGTAGACAATGTTGGTGTGGTACTGGCTGATGCGGACGACAGCAGAATCCGTGCCGCGGTACAGGGCGATGATAATATCAAAGATAATGCCGTTGTCTATGGCCTCCACCGAGATGGGAACATTGGACAGGAAACGCCGCATGGCAGCTTTCTGGTTTGCTGTGACCTCCGAGATGACTTCCAGCTCTTTGGCAGCATTTCCGCCGAGGATGCCTGCCACGGCGGCAGCCTCGATGCCTTTCATTCCGTCCGTATTGGGCACGACAACGCTCTTGACGTTTTTGATGATGTTGTTGCTGACGCCGATTTTCACGAGGTCCGGATCACAGCCCAGCACCTCGCGGGCCTTGGCCGCAGCGTAGGCGATGGCAATGGGCTCGGTGCAGCCCATTGCAGGGATAAGTTCTTCTTTCAGGGTCTGAACATAAGTCTTATAAATCTTTCCGCTCTTATCCATAGGGCTTTTTCTCCTTACTCCATCTTTTTGTCTCTGAGAATGTCCACAATGGTCTTTTCGGTGCTACCATGCCGGGGGAGGCGATGCGGCCCATGTTGCGCATAGTTTCCTCCGGCGTCGCGCCGTTGATCCCATGTACATTATATATGAAAACGTCCTGCATTGCCATACCTACAGCCTGCCAAGCTGCATCCACGGCCACAACACCCTTCATCGTGCAGCCCTGTTTGCCGCCGTTGCAGATCATGCCGGTGATGCTCATAGCGGGGTCCGGCAGGCTGATCACGCGAGCCTCGATGGCGGCATTGCAGAGCAGAAAAACCGTCTTTTGTTCGTCGTCCGAGATGATTTTGCCGCCGTTTTTCGCCAGCAGATAGCGGGCGTAGGTGGTCTTGGGGCTTTCCAGTCCTGCCTTGCAAAGGGTGTAGTTCAGCTTGAACGCCTCGCGGCATAGCCAGTGCCCAGATGCCCAAAGCTGCTGCTGCCGCTGCCGGTGACTGGCAGACTTGCGAAAATCAAGTGCGAAAAATCGTGGAACAGGTGCAAAGTGTAAAACCATCGCTATAAGGGAAAAGCGACAGGAAACTGCCGCTTTGCTTCAAACAATTCTTAGGCAACACCGCACAATTCCCTCCTGACGGCTTAAGCACCGCTCCGGCGGCTGCGG
>OLOR01001551.1_pt1 | contig 20689 bp, 27 predicted proteins | sample 1672521 | NCBI WGS metagenome assembly OLOR01 (sample SAMEA3136695, study PRJEB25190) | human gut metagenome | biome: human gut; feature: human-associated habitat; material: faeces | place: Austria | collected 2013
ACTGCTCCAAAACCGAGAGTGCCGAGTACGAAAGCCGGTTCGGGTTTGACTACCAGTCAGAATGTCACTGCTCCAAAACGAAAATTTCGTGCCCTGTCCATGCGGCGAGTGCGGATACGGATGGTGCCGCCACATTGACGACCATTACGGTGACGAGGGATTTAGTTATCGGAATGACCATACCGTTAGGGATTGCGAATGCCCGAACTTCGAGGAGAGGAAATGAACATGAGTAACGACAACACCGAATCAATCAGCGCCAAGCTGAGGCGATGGGCAGACGAGCTTGACGGGAGGGATGCGTGATGGCTTCAAGACTAGAACTGTGGGAACCATGTCTCGATTGCGCGAGCAGAAAGCTCGAAGAGATGAAAACGATTTGCTACGACGCGTTTGGAAACTCCGTACCAGATTACTTCGATTCCTGCATCCACGTTCCCGTATGCAAGCGCATAGATGGACTGGAAAGTCTTGGGAAGGAGCGTGATGCCTCATGAGCGAGTACATCGTAGTCCGCGGCGAGGTCGTCGGGTGCGACAAGGGCGGAAAGCCGTTCTACAACATGCATCTCACCAACGAGGAGGTCATCCGATGCCGCGATTGCGAGTTTGACTACCAGTCAGAATGTCACTGCTCCAAAACTCACTTGTAGTATTAATTCTTGTATTATTGTTTGACTACCAGTCAGAATGTCACTGCTCCAAAACATAAGCTGGGGTTCGCGTATCGCTTCACGGGTTTGACTACCAGTCAGAATGTCACTGCTCCAAAACAGGCTTCGGGTTCTTCTTCTGGGCTTACGGGTTTGACTACCAGTCAGAATGTCACTGCTCCAAAACGGGGACTACGAGATGCTGTACGTTGCGACCGTTTGACTACCAGTCAGAATGTCACTGCTCCAAAACCGTACCTGTCGTTTATGAAGTCCTCGTACAGTTTGACTACCAGTCAGAATGTCACTGCTCCAAAACTTTCCTTTGCTGTGTACAGACGCTTTACCTTGTTTGACTACCAGTCAGAATGTCACTGCTCCAAAACGCGTATCCCACGAGGACGGACGACGGCGGCGTTTGACTACCAGTCAGAATGTCACTGCTCCAAAACAGGGAAAGTCAAAGCCTGTCGTCCCGAGCTGTTTGACTACCAGTCAGAATGTCACTGCTCCAAAACTGTTTTGCCGGGATTTTCGCGAGAAACGATGTTTGACTACCAGTCAGAATGTCACTGCTCCAAAACGACGACCAGTCCCGTCTGGCGCCCCTTGTAGTTTGACTACCAGTCAGAATGTCACTGCTCCAAAACCGCTCGAGCTCCGCGCGCGCCGCCTCGTCTGTTTGACTACCAGTCAGAATGTCACTGCTCCAAAACGCCGATTTGATGGCGTTGTCGAATTGTGCGGTGTCTGCCCTGAACTTGACGTTAGCTTCCTTTTGGGCCATGGGCGCTCCCCGTTGAATATACGTTACACGTATGCTATGATTGAGTTGTTGAATGGAGGTGGTTCGAGATGCTTTTCTGGCTGTTCGTGACGCTTATCGTCTTGCTTATCGCTTACCGCAAGCAAATTGGTGCACGTTTAAATACCGGCGTTGCCAGTTTCTTCGCAGAAGTTGCCGAAGAAGCGAGGCGTAAGCGAATCGTCTCGTTCGATATCCCCATAGACGATCGGGAATGTCCGGGCATCTATGATTTCCTTGCCCGCATGGTATCTCCCGCCTCTTACATCGAAATGCTATTGTCGCTCGATGTCGGAATCCTCGATAGGCGATGTATCGTCGATTGCAATTCCATCTGGGGCGGGCGCAAGAATACCGACGAAGAGGTGAAGCTCATAAAGATTATCCTCGATCCGGAAGTTGAGTCCAAAGCCATCGCGAAGCTCGAGGGTATGACCGAGGCAAAGCGAGGTGCCTACGTGACCAGCCTCGTCTGCGACGACATTGCCTATCGCAAGGAAAACGAGGTCACCATGTACGGGTGCATAGCCTGATGCCGCGCACGGATGCCCAAAGAAAGTACGATGCCAAGAACATCGTATCATTCGCTTTCACGGTGAACAAAAACACCGAGGCGGACTTGCTCGCCCATCTTCAGGGCATGGACAAGCGAGCCGCCTACATAAAGCGCCTCATACGCGAGGACATGGAGAGAGGCACCTAGCGCCGTCTCTCGTGTTCGCCTGCGAGCCATGAATCGAACGCGCCCTTGGAGCACGCCACGTCCCACAGAAACGAGTAGTCGGCTTCCCAGAAGAGATCTTCAGAGATACCGCAAATCACCACCAGGTAAACGTAGTAGTCGACGGGGGTCTCGAGCTCGAACCTCGGCAACCTGATGCTGCTGTTCGAGCTACGGGCACGCCGCTCGAAGGTCTCGCGAAGCGCACCGGGGCTCTCTGTCGGCATGAGCTGGACGTATGCATCGTAAACGGCATCGATGCCGTCGAGTCCGCGCGGCAGGTCTTTCCTGAAGCTCATGATGCTGTCGTGCCTGGGCTCGCGCTCCTCGCCAGCTGCCGCACAGCAGCTCGCCGCATAGACCACCCTCGTCATGTCGTCTATCGTACGCTTCTTCGAGTTCACGATGCGGTTGAACTCCGCCCATACGATGGGCCAGCGCCGCCATGCGACGTAGAGCTGGCCCATCGTAAGCGATAGCTTCACGCTCCCGCCATGCATCTTTAGCATGACGGAATCGTTAGGACACGTCACTGGATACGCTCCAGGTAGTCTCCCGCCTCGCAAATCTCATCGAAGCGCTCGGGGCTCACCGCGATGGTCATGCCTGGTTGCAGCACGCTTCCCGTGTCCTTGTCACGGAAACGGTGCACTACCTTTGCAATGATTGCCTCGGCGGGCTGGTCGGTCGCCTTGTCCTCGGCAGGCTGGTCGGTCGCCTTGTCCTCGGCGGGCTGGTCGGTCGCCTTGTCCTCGGCGGGCTTTGCGTTGCTCGTCTTCTTGGTAGCCATTGCAATCCTCCTTATACCTGCGGCGCGAGCATGAGCGCCGGGGTGAACTCGTTCATCCACTTGGACTTGATGTCATCGGTCAGCTCGCTTGCGAGCGCCTCGTACAGGCCCATGTGATTCTCGTCGGGCATGTAGGAGAACTCGAGCTCGACTTCGGCGACCTCCTCGGCACCGTTCTCGATCTTGCGGGCCGGCCCCGTGCTCGCGACGATGCGTGGGTAGGCCTTGAACTTCTCCTCGCCATCCTCGTGTTTGACTACCAGTCAGAATGTCACTGCTCCAAAACTCACGCCGAACATGTCGCGGGAGTCGAGCAGTTTGACTACCAGTCAGAATGTCACTGCTCCAAAACACACCAGGCGGCGCAGTAGCGGCATGTCCTGTTTGACTACCAGTCAGAATGTCACTGCTCCAAAACGTGCGCGCGAGGAACACGATCGATGGCCTCGTTTGACTACCAGTCAGAATGTCACTGCTCCAAAACGGTCATGAACAAGGAGAGCGGACAGCTAGAGTTTGACTACCAGTCAGAATGTCACTGCTCCAAAACGATGTCTTCCATGTTCTTCCTCCTAGTCAGGTTTGACTACCAGTCAGAATGTCACTGCTCCAAAACCTGGTCAGTGCCTGTGCCGGTGCTGCCAGAGTTTGACTACCAGTCAGAATGTCACTGCTCCAAAACCCGACACAAACGTTCTGATGACTTCGCTCAGTTTGACTACCAGTCAGAATGTCACTGCTCCAAAACGAATGGCATGACGAACGGGTTTGATCCCAAGGTTTGACTACCAGTCAGAATGTCACTGCTCCAAAACAGGGCGAGTACGTGATGCAGGCGGTCGAGCGTTTGACTACCAGTCAGAATGTCACTGCTCCAAAACCTATGTTTTGTTCCCATTGCAATAGATTAGGTTTGACTACCAGTCAGAATGTCACTGCTCCAAAACGGATTCGTCCATATTGTGACGCCCTTCTCGGTTTGACTACCAGTCAGAATGTCACTGCTCCAAAACTGATTGACACAACGGCGCACATCAAAATCGGTTTGACTACCAGTCAGAATGTCACTGCTCCAAAACCGTTGGAACAAATTCTTCCCTGCGAAGAAGACGGACTTTCTGATTGGCAGGTTACTTCATACTGAAGAAAGTGCTGGTCAATCACAGTTTTCCATTCGAATTCACACTGCATGACCGCATCGCGATTTTCCAGAAGAAGGGAGCTGATTCCATAAAAAACCAGCCTCTTATAAAGCTCGAGCAACTCTTTTTCCGTGAAAAAAGTCTTCAGATTCACAAAAAGCAATGTTTCGCTAAGCCCAACATCGGCCACCAATTCAATAAAACTCATGAGATTGTCAAAGAGCGATGCGCTCGGAGATAGCTCAACGCCAAATCCAAATGCATTGAGGTACTTCTGCAGACTCCATTCTATCCCGAAACCGTATTCTCCATGATACTGAAACCCGATCTGTGTCACTGCCGATTCAAGCTGCTCGTTTAGCTGCTGAATAAGTCGGCGATCATCCTCGTCCATAAGCAGATGATTCTCAAATTGCCTGTATAAACCTCCCGACAAACTTTTATGCTTCCAGGGCAAATCAAAGAGATTCACAACAGGCAAAAACGCGCGAGATGGCGCAATCTCTGCTCCGTCCTTTCCCCAGACCGAATACGGCTCGACAGCTTCTTCTCCCCTCCCGGAAACAAGAGACTGACAAATTCGTGCAAACATAGCCTTGTTGGAAACCTGGACTACCGAAACGCCGGCGTCATCACACACTATAGGATGATCAAAACCCGAAAAGGAAACAACCATGCCCAGTCGACCTTCCCTTATGTGCATTATCAAAGAACGGCCCACACTCGATTCTCATAGCACCACGAATTCTTCCATCGTATCCACCTCATCATAGGCCTCTCGATTCCCCGTTATGTATTCCATAGTGGCAAATTGCTTTTCCGTCACCTTAAGCACTTGTACAAGACCCTTTGAAGGTCGATGCTTGCGCAATCTCATAACAGCCGCACCCGCGGCTCCATCATTCGTCACGAGCTTTGCGTAGACAGATTCCTGCTGCATCAAGTATCCATCCTTGATTAGGAATTTTCGAAATAGTCGATACTCCTTGCAATCTGCCGAAGTCTCTGTGGGCAAGTCGAAGAAAACGAGCAGCCGCATATATCTGATCCTCGCCTCTCTCGTCTCGCTCATGTCAAACTGAATTCCGCTATATCGTCTACAGCGATTTTCTTATTGAGTGCATTGAGGCACTGCTGGACATACTGAGACACCACCGAGGACAGTCGATACGAACCATCTTTATAGACAACGTTTATGTTGGCTAAATCCCCCAACACTCGACGGATGTCCGCATCGAACTCTCCCGCCATGTGCTCAATCACCAGACGATCGACCGCAGGTCGAAACGGCTCCATCAGATCACATGCGAGATTGAATTGGTTGTATTCGTTTCGATGGCATATACCTACCTGCGTTATGACCCCGCGCGCGGTTATCTCACGATTAACCAAAGAAAGCAGAATCGAGTATCCATAATTCAAGGCTGCGTTAATCGGGAGATCATTTTCACGCGAAAACCCAGACCCGAAGAGTGTCGCGAAGTAGAGGCGAGCGGCATGTGCCTCGCGGTTGGTGGTGTCTCCCGATCGCACCTCGTCAACAATGCGAGCTAGTTGTTTGGCTTGCGTTCCATAATCATTTTCTTTAAGCAGGCGCGCTTGTTCACGAATCTTGTCTTTGACAACGTGCTGCCATACGCGCTTCTTGATTGGCTCTCCCCATTGCATCTGCTCAGATATACGTTTGCTCGTATTATGAGCACCGTAAAGCGGTAGATACTGTCCGACTGGATTACATTTTTCATCACTAACGAGAAGCGAAATTTTATTCTTAGCAAACTCCGTCATGAGATATGCACTGATGAACACCTGCATCGTCTGAAGTATCACAGTGGACACTTCAGACAAATGCAGCTTTGCTGTGTCATCTTCCTTGCGTACGACCATATACCCGCTTTTGTAAGAAAGCTTGCACGGGCTCTCGATATAGACGGTCCTAAAGCCCAACGTGAGTCCTCTTTTCGAACATGCCCGTAATGGACTGGTCGATTATTTCCATACCCTTCGTATTGAGCACTTTTTGGAAAGACACCTTTTGTTGGCCTGCCGTTTTTGCCTTTCCAATACAACGCAAATCAATGTGATTCGTCTTTGCGCAGGTGATGTCAAGTAACCCCAAAATAAGCCCCTTTTGATCTTCTTCCGATAACGAAGAGAAGGAGCTCTTCCACTCCTCAATTCCGATTTTCTTCGCGAGGTATGCCGAGTAGCAAATCAAGGAACGCGTAATGGCAAAAAACACTCTTTCTCGCTCATCTGGCTTCGTGGAACATCCTTCTGCAATCTGTTTTACAATCTGCATTTCTTCCAGTGAAAGGGCTGTTTGTATTGCGCATCGCACCTCTTCTCTACCGGTCAGAATTACCTCTGTTCCATCAATAACGAGAAGCTGCTTTTTGAACAGGCACGGCCGGATAAACACAACAGAATCAAAAGCCTTATTCTCCAATTGTCTTTCAGCGTATTCTCTTAATACAGATGGATCATTCGCGAATGCCTGCGCAATATGTATCGGAACAGGGAATAATCCATATTCTTCATTGCCTTCGCATATTCCTTTATATATCGAGAAAAACGCATACTGCTCGCTCGAATAGCTACCGTACTTTTCTGGAGGAAGTTCCTTCTTAATATGTATTTTGCTGCGATTGCTCGGGTCTCGTGGCGAAAGCGGATTTGCATCCCAAAATGCTCCCGTACCCTCCTCCGGCATGCGCGAGATGTAGCACTGGCGATAACCCAAATAGCGTCTAATCTTTGCGAGCTCTTCATTGGCTGACCAGTCGTCTTTGAATAGCTCGCCGGTCTCTTCATCAAACCCTGATGTCATGAAACTAGAGATAATGAACGTCGATGATCCGGGCATCTTTCCCTTGCGCATCTGCGAGCTCTGCTTCTTCACGTACTCCTTCATCACGTGCGCATATCCAATTGGATTGTCATATACCCCGGAATGGCGTTTCTGGATAAAACGTCCAATTTCAACAGCAAGAAAGGCATCATGCGCATGATGGAAGTCGTTAGCCTCGCGGCATTTCACCAAACCAGCGCGATCACGTAACTCTGAAGATAGTGAAGCCTTCACGGGCATCACATTCGTATTTGCGTACCGGTCACGCAAGATAGTCTGCACTGTCTTGACAATCTGACTCGTTTCCACCAACTGGCGCGCGATAAAGCCCTTCATCTGCTTCTCGCCAATACTCGACCGAAGCAAGTTCCTATACTTCTTCTCGCCAATCAAACCTGCTTGCTTGAGAGCATCCCAATAGGGGCGCATCTTCTTCCGAATGCCCGCATCAATGAGCATCTGATCTGATTTTGCCTCGTTCTCACTTGCAAGAACGAGCGCCTTATTCTCGAAGCTGTCATCTTTGACGTATGCCTGTGGAATGATGTGATCGACATGATACATGCCAGATGAAAGCTGACCTATATCCAATGGCTTACCCGAATAGAGACTCTTGCCTCCTTGCATGAAGTAGAGCATCAGGCGCTCATCAAGCTCCCTGTTACTACTCGCGTTGCTCGTAAGCTCATCTGCAACGCTGGAGTCCCAAAACTCTGGTGCTTCTTCCTTGAGTGCAGCCATCGCCTCCCTGAGTGCATCATAGCGACGTTTTGTCCGTTGCCCACGCTTCTTTGCGTCATCCTCGCGCGTGACTTCAACAAAGATGTTTTCAGGCGCATGCCCGGCGATATGCACGATTTCCTCGACGATTAAAAGCGCCTGATTAATACCACGGCGAAGCGCGGGTGAGCCAGGAAGGTCTTCCAAAACAAGCACCGAAGCATCCAACATGTGCTCGTGATTAATTTCGTCGACACGCTCTTGAAACCCGAGGCTATCATCGCGAAGTATCTCCATGAACACCATGGGCTTTCCAAGAGCGCGTCCCGAGTGATTGGGATTCCCCTCGCGAAGCACATCCATGACCGTAACGGAACCGTTGTCGGAGTCGACCTTTATTCCCGTTAGAAGCTTGCGGGACAATCGTCCCCAGCCAGCAAAACGTTTGCGCACGATCTTCTTGATCTGCTCATCGGTCAATCTATCGCCATAATTGCGCTTGAGCTTGTCTTTGAAGATGTCGCGATCTTCGAAAATCGTACTCCAGAGGATAATCTCCTCGATCATGGGATAGTCTTCTTCGGGAATCTCATCCACTCTGAAAACGTCTTTAGCAAAGAAAATATAGGAACCGAGCTTCGATTCGAAGCCAGACTCCCCCTGACCACCTGACACGCGAACATTCATATGATTGTGCTTTCGCATCCAGTCAGCAGCCTTCTTGTATGAGACCTTTCCCTTGCGGAAAAGGTCCTCAATCATCTCCACGCGGTCTTTGTAATCGAAGCGACGCTCCTCGTCTCCATCCTCACTGAATTTTGCTCCATTCAGCTCGTTAAGCACGCAATACTCTTCATAGAGAAGCGAGCATTTGGGCAAAACTGGCTCGCCCTGAAGATAGGTACACGTTCCTGTCATACGTTGGATGAACTCTGTTGCGCTACGGTCCTTGTCAATTACCTGTTCCCAATTCCAAGGTTTGATCGGGGTATCATCCTGCCCTTCCTGACGCTTCGACCAGGCAAAACGGAGTTTGCCCGACGCGTCCCGAGGAGCATTCTTCTGGGTAAGGGGACCTACGTAATAAGGAATGCGGAAGGTGACCAAAGACTCGAGCTTCTTTTGCTCTTCTTTGAGGAATGGATGGAACTGCGCCTGATTATCGATGATGGCTCTCAATTCCTCTAGGTGCAGCTGGAAGGGAATCGCGCCATTATCGCTTGTCTTGAGACGTCGTAGGAAGTGTTCGTTTTCGAACCGTTCCATCAAGTCGAGATAGCGAGGATCTTCAACAGCTTTGGTATTGCCAAATAGGTTCCTGACCTCTTTCTTGAACGCGTCATATGAATCGCGTCCGTGCACTTCATCATATTTCGTATAGCCCTTTGCCTTGCCCTTGTCATACACATGCTTCTGCGGGTGCAATTCAGTAGGTGCATAGAACGGTCCCCTGAAGAACTCATCGTAACTACCCGGCGCATATTGCTTGACGAGGTTTTTGAGCAGACGGAGGTCTTTTCCATACTGCTCGTATTCCGCAACTTTGTTTGCAGACAGGCTCTCTTTCGGCCTGCTGCTTAGAATCTCCTGCAAAACATAAGCGGAATACACTTTCTGCATCGCCTCGAAAAGTGGAGATGCATCATCGGGACATACTTCCTTGAAGACCTCGACGCCCTCATCACTAGAAAGGTAAATACTCGTTGCAACATCCTCTGGTTTATCATCAGATAAGAAAAACACGTCCGACAGTTCTGCCTTAAGCCCGACAAGTGCCCCAGCGAGAGCCTTTGCCATCTTGCGTGCCTTGGTTTTATCAAGTATGTCGCAGGGGCCGATTCCCAGAAGCGGTTTTATAGCATCGCGCACCTGACTTTTGCTGACCGAAACATTGCGCAGCGCATCGACGATCTCTTTCTCGTTCACTAAGGCCGCACAAGGAATATCAAGACCGTCGCAATAATCCTGCAAAAGGTCGCAGAACTCTTTAACAGAAGCGTCCACGTCGGCATTCTTGGACGTGAGGCCCGGATTGTCTTGCCTCAAGAAATTACCGCGGTGTTTTACTATGTTGTGAAATGCCAGGTAGATGAGACGAATATCCGCTTGCTCATTTGTTTCCATGAGCCAATCACGCAAGTGATAGATGGTGGGAAAACGCTTGAAATAATCACGATCGGTGAAATCAGAACTATTGAAAAAGGTCCACGTGTAGTCGGAATGCTCCTCGGCGCGGTCTTCAGGCATAAGACGCGACTGGTTAAGCCGAATGAAGAAATCCGGATCGATATCCGCGAGCGCTGGCGCAAATACTTCCTGCAGCAAGTCAAGACGCCAGCGACGACGCGCATAACGACGACGCTGACCGCGATGAATACGTGTCTCGGCAGCAGTGGAAGCGCTGGGGAATACACGACTTCCCCATGTAGGTTTTCCGTTGAAATATAGCAACTCCCCATCTGCATTCGTTACGGCCCAGCCAACGGACCCGGTCCCGATATCCAAACCAATATTGAACTCTCCAGCATTCCGTAGATTCATCTTTATCCCTTCACCCGATCTATGCTAGAATCACCACATCTTGATACCAGTCAAGATGTCACTGCGAGTCAAAATAAAGACCTAGTCTTAAATGTCCTTCGGGACGCCGCGTAGGCGGCAATTCTGATTCGCGAAAGAGCCCTTCATGGGGCTCTTTTTTTCTTTCGAGCCTCTCCTTACCTTTCCCTCACGTTCGCAATGACTTATAAGATATGTTTGCGCTTCGTATTGGCACGCATAAATCACCACTCGTAATCATACTTCGCGCAGCCCGCCTACACTGCCCCAGTTATGGGACATGCTGCGAATTATTCCGGCGTTTACACCCGAGACGCCAACCGCGTCCTCAGTACTTGTTGTGCACGACCTCGGCGGCACCGCGCAGGCCCTGTATCTCGAAACGCGAGCCATCGTCCAGGACGACGTCTCCGTCGAAGGTGCCGAACACCTGATGCTGGTCGGTTACGATGAGCTTGAGGTCCGTGACGTCGCAGCGGTCGATCTGCGGCGTGAAAACGAGGTCGAGACGTCCCTCGTCATCGGTCATGTGCCAGGGACGCATGAGGTCGTAGCGCTCCCCCATCCGGGCCGCATCGGGATTCGCGAGCGGAATGCCGAAGTCGACGCGCCCGAGCTTGTGCGCGATGCCATCCACGAACACCATGTTCTCGCTGGCAGCCGACGTGTCACCAAAGCCGTAACCCAGGTTCATCGCGAAGCGATGCCCCTGCTGCACGCCTTGTGCGATGCCCCAGAACCAGATGTTGTCGTAGGTCCACACGCCGCGACCCCAATCCAGTAGGCCGAATGACGAGTCCTCGTGAAAGTCGTGACGCAAATCGCCGAGCGCGAAGCCGCCGATTGCATCCATACCGACGATCTTCTGGTTGTAGTAAAACGCGCGAGAATCCTCGGCCCATGGCGTGGCGATGACCATGGAATCGTGTGGCTCGTTCGAGAGCACGGCCTCGACCTGCAGGGGGTGGCCCTCCGCGAAGTCTTCGAAGGTCGCGCTCAGCAGACGCATGCCGCCAGCAACCTCGAAGCTGATCTGCGCCTTCTTGTCGGCGAATTGCGTGACGCCGAAGGAGGAATCCTCCGGCAAGCACAGACGCCCCATCGGAAAGGCCCCCATCGTGCTCTTCGTGACGAACGTGCCACGCACGAAGTCCATGAGCGAGACCGATGCGAGCGAGAGATACCCCAGGTCGCTCACGGTGAACGCAACGGCATACTCGTCATCGTTTATCAGGTAGTAATCCCATTCCTTGATGCGCCAGGATGGAGCGCCGATTGCCGCGCGCTCGTAGGACAGAAGCGGACGCGTCGCATAACCCGCGCACGCGAGCTCGCCACGCTCGTTGAGGAGCGGCCCCGGCTGCCGCAGACGCATTTGGGTGCTCGCGGGAGACTCGGTGACGCTTTCGGTTCGTTCCATGACGGCCCCTCTCGTCGCGCGTGTATGCTCCGTACATGATACGCGATGAAAGGACATGACCCGCCCGGCGTCTGCGTTCTTATCGTCGCATTCTCGCCTGGACCGCGGATGGAAGCTCCTCGAACTGCACCTCGTGCCAATCCATGACGCCGCGCAGGGGCAAGACGTTCAAGCAAAGATAGGCATCCTCGCGCAGCTGCCGCTCGGTTCCGAAACTCAGATTCTGGGCGTTTCCGGCATCGTCATAGGCGTCGAGCGTGTAGAGATACGGCATGCCGCCCGTGAAATCGATGACACCGCCGTTCGGCTCCTGCTCCTTCACCTTGCCGTTGTCGATTTGCGTGTAATAGGTTCCGCTTGCCATGCCCGGCACGAGACCCCATCTGAGCCCGACGATGAGCATGGCCGCCACGAGCACCACGCCCGCGAGCAATACCGGCTTCTTCCCCATCCTGCGCCTCCAAACTGATGACTGCGAAATGATTCGAGCATGCGATCATCGTACGAACGCACGGTTACGCCCACCATCGAATCCTCTTACGCTCACCTAACGATTTTGCAAGGTTGCCGGCTGCGGCGACGTATAGAATGTATCGCCGAAAGCAAAAGGAGAGATTTCGTGCGTGCGTCCATCGTGCTTCTCGCGCTGCTCACAAGCGCGTTGCTGTTCATAGGCACCTACACCGTTGTCCCGGTCGATTCCGAGGCGACGGACCAGGACGCGTCCGTGATGACGGCTGTCGAAGACGTCACTGATGTCACAACGTTCTCGGTGACGCCGGGAAAGGACACGTATCGCGAGTTCGTCGTTGACAACGTGCTCCACACCGCGAAGTTCGGCGACGTCCACTACAGCATCCTCGTGCCCGAAACCTATGACGAGACGCGGCCGACCGCGCTGTTCGTGACGCTTCCCGGAGAACCCGGGCTGTATTACCAGGGCGTGGGTGAGAACCTGCTCGTGGAGGAGTTCGCGTACACTGCGCAGGAATACGACGAGAACATGATCATCGCCGCCGTGCAGCCCAACAGCTGGGACCAGGCTTCGGCCGATCAGGTCATCGCGCTGACCGAATATCTGATCTACGCCTATAACATCGACCCAGATCGCGTCTACCTGGAAGGATACTCCTACGGCGGTGAGACGCTCTCGCTCGTGATGGGCACCAAGCCCGAGCTCTACAGCGCGGCGCTTCACTGTTCCTCGCAGTGGGATGGAGACCCCGAGGTCCTTGCCGCGGCGCGCGTCCCCGTACGTATCGCGCTCGGGAACAAGGACGAGTTCTACTCGGCGAGCGCCGCGCGAAGCTTCGCCGAGAAAATGCGCGCACTTTACCGTGCGCAAGGTCTCGAAGAAGACGAAATCGACCAGCTCATCGTGCTCGACATCAAGGGCGCATCCTACTTTGCGGGAAGCGACGGAAGCCAGCACAACAGCAGCTGCGCCCTCATGGCCCACAATCCCAAGCTCATGGGTTGGCTGTTCTCACAATGACGAAGCGAGCTGACGTGACGCCATTCGAGCACTATATTTACATCTTGGAGTGCGCCGACAAGAGTCTCTACACCGGGTACACCACCGACGTGGACGCGCGCGTTGCCGCACATCAGGCGGGTACAGGAGCCAAGTACACGAAGTCGCATGCACCCGTTCGCCTGCTCGCACGGGCACGCTTCTACTCGAAGGAGCGCGCCATGAGCGCGGAAGCCCGTTTCAAGCAACTCGACCGCGCCCACAAGGACGCACTGCTTGAGCGAGCCGCAGAGATGCCGCTCGAAGACGTGCTGCGAGCCGAGCTACCGGGCTTCGGCGAGGACACGGCCGGAGAGTTCGTGTGCCGCAGCCTGGCGGAAAACGTCGACCTGGGCTACCGGGAGTTTCATTCGCGGCTCGTCCCCACCGTGGATGCCCGGACCATCGCTGGCGTGCGCACCCCGGTGCTTCGCAAGATCGCCAAGGAGCTCGCGCAACGCGAGGATGCCGACACGTTTTTGCGCGCGCTCCCCCATCGCCTCTTCGACGAGAACCAGGTACACGCCTTTGCCATCGGCCTCGAGCGTGACTACGACACCGCCCTCGAGCTCTACGAGCGCTTCCTGCCCTTCGTGGACAATTGGGCGACCTGCGACCAGCTGCCCGTCAAGGTGCTCGCCAAGCGACCCGACGAGACGCTTTCCCACGTAGAGCGCTGGCTTGCCTCGGGGCACTGCTACACGATTCGCTTTGCCATGGGCGTGCTCATGCGCCTCTACCTCGACGAGCTATTCGACGAGCGCTTCCTCGCCATGGTCGCGGATACGCGCATGCCCGACACGCCGGAAAGCCCCGCATCCGAGGACGATGTCTACTACGTGGACATGATGCGCGCATGGTACTTTGCCGAGGCGCTCGCCAAGCAGGAAGCCGCGGCCCTTCCCTATCTGGAGCGCCAAGGTGACGAGGCGCTACTTGACGAATGGACGCGTCGCAAGGCCATCCAGAAGGCCATCGAGAGCCGACGCATCTCCGATGCAATGAAGGAGCATCTGCGCACGCTGCGCTAGGCTACGGGCCCTACGCAAGCTCAGCCTTCGCGAGCTCCGTGTACTTGTTGACGAAGGCGGTCTTAGCAGCCGTATAGCCGTCGCGATCGTGTTCGTATTCCTTCCAGAGCGAAAGCTTGAGGCGTTCGTACTCCTCCGCGACCTCGGGACACGCGTTGAGGTAATCGCGGAAGTAGAGCTCATCGATGTCTCCGGCGACGCGCAAGTGGATGTGGAAGACGCGCTCGGCGAAACCCTGCGGGGTGTAGCCCTTGTTGAGGTCGCGCTCTGACATGGCAAGATAGCCCTGCGCCTCGAGCGCCGCCTTTGCGGACTCGATGGCAGCATCATCGGGCAGCTCGACGAGTATGTCGACGATGGGCTTGGCCCAGATTCCGTCAATCGCGGTGCTGCCGATGTGATGAATCGCATGAGGTCGAAACGGGAGCAGGACGGCCTCGAGCTCCGCCGCCTCCTCCCGATACCAATCGACCCAGCAATCCCGATGCTCCGTCAGCACGATGGGAAAGAGCTGCCACAGCTCCTCGAGGGACATATCAATCAGGGCCTTGCTCACGAACGGTCTCCTCCTTCTGCATGCTGCTAATTGTAATCGCTTTGTTCGGCAAGCACATCTAGCGTGCACTTGTCGCAACGCCTCCATCTGCCCTGAGCTCATACACTGCCACTTTGCGCTATATTGGACGCATGGGCAGACGAAAATCAATCTCAGGGTGAGGAGCAGCCATGTATCTCAACAACGAGGGCGAATACGGAAAGTACATCATCCAAGAACTGCATGACCCGCAGATTGGCACGCCGGAGTTTCGCGAGATGCACAAGCGCTTCTCGAAGCGCATACTCTGGGTCGACGACGAGGTCTGCTCCGGCGCGTTCCAGATGAACACCGCCTGGTACTTTGCCGTCCCCGAGAAGGACCCGGTCTTCGAGGAGCATGCACACGACTCCGACGAGCTCATCGGCTTCATCGGAAGCGATCCGGATGACCCCTACGACCTCAATGGCGAGATCATGGTCACGCTCGATGGCGAGGAGCACCTCCTGACCAAGACGAGAATCATCTTCTGCCCCGCCGGCATGCCGCACATGCGCGTCAGCATCCGTCGCGTGGACAAGCCGATCTTTCACTTCTCGGTGGTGACGGCGACGAAGTACGACAACGGAGCGTATGGGGAGTGATGGGGATGCAAGGAAATCTCATTATGGAAATTGTGAACGAGGCCTATTAATCACAGGCTCGAGCTCACTGTCCTCTTTTGCAGTCCCTCCGCGGCCTTTCGCAACTCTCGCAATCGTGAAGCGGCCATTCCGCCAGCTCTGCCTCCCAGTCGATGCCGCGATCATCCCACTGGAACCGCTCCATCACTGCGCGACCGTCGTCGTCAAAGCCCACGCCCTCGGCCTTGAGCATGGCTCGTTGCTCCTCCGGCCCGCCGAACGCGAAGCTGCGTGCCATCGAACCATCCTTGAACACGACGCGATGACAGGGAATATCCTCCGGCCCCATACCGGGTGACGGATTGTTGCGCAAGGCATAACCGACGTAGCGCGCCGAACGCGGAGCGCCAATCATACGCGCAACCTGGCCGTAGGTGGCGACGCTCCCTTGTGGGATGCGCCGCACCACCGCAAACACTCGATTCGCAAAAGCGCCCATAGAGCTAGCCTCCCATTATGCAGAGTGGATAATTGTACATGCGCTCATACGCATCCTCACCACTTCCCCACTCCTTGAAAACGCTCCTGGCTCACCACATCCTCTATTCGCAGCTCCCAGAAGGTAGCCTGGAAGCTTCTCTTGATATAGGGAAAGTGCCATTTTTCATCTCGAGGAGCTTCCAGATCAAACATGAGAAGCCAGCTTTCTTCCACCCGTTTGCGAACTTCACGCAATGCCGGGGAGTCTTTGCCCCAGTCGTATATGTCGTGATAGTCAACGCCAAGGGATTCATGCCATTCCGCGAAGGCGTCAGCATCTTCTTCTGACTTTGAGAGATACCAGAAATTCAGCGGGGCGTGCCAATCATCCAAATCCGAAAGGAGAACCCTCTTCTCATCTATCTCCAGGTGCAGCCTATCTACTTCCCCTTTATGAAACCAGCGTTCTGCCCTCATATCCGGCTTGCCATTCACTTTCCCATAGCATTTGAAATCAGCCCATACCGGAAAGTGAACGCCTTTCGGCGGAGGGCCTATGCGCTTCGTCATCTGCTCTGCATACCACCTATATGCATAATGAGCATGGTTGAGGTTGCTGTCCTCTTCCTCGGGAAACTCGATGAGCGAATCCTTGGCATGCCAAACGCCATCTTCTTGGAGCGCTTCCCATACATCAGGATGTTGTAGCGTCCAAAGTTCCATAATCCCCTCCCCTCATCCAATGTCTCGATTCTAGAACGCATCGCCCACCGAGCATTGCCCGATTATGGGACACCCTGACGTGAAACGCCGGGCGTCATCGGCTACAATGAAGGCGCACGCCTGCCCTCTCCCGATGCATCGCGAATGAGGTCCCCATGCCGAACAACAGCAAGTCAAAGCTCAAGCTGCTCTACATCAAGCAGATCCTGGAAGACGAGACCGATGCCGAGCACGGCATCTCGATGACGCGCCTCATCGAGCGCCTTAACGAGTTCGACATCCCCGCCGAGCGAAAGGGCGTCTACCGTGACATACAGACGCTGCGTGACTTCGGCATAGAGATCCAGACCTATCAGCGAAGCCCCGTGGAATACGCCATCGCACGGCGCGATTTCTCGCTGTCGGAGCTCATGCTGCTCGTTGACGCCGTGGAGTCGTGCAAGTTTCTCACACGTCGCCAGTCAAACATGCTCACGACAAATCTCAAGCTGCTTGCAAGCGATCACCAGCGCGAACTATTGAAACGCCGCATACATGTCACGGGACGCATCTCCTCGAAGAATGAGAGCGTCTTCACGAGCATCGACACGTTACATGAGGCGATCAGGACCAAGAAACGCGTCGAGTTCATGTACTACAAGTACGGACTCGACGGCAAGCGCTTCGCGACGCATGACGGCAAGCCCCACGAGGTAACACCCGTCGGCATCGCGTTCTCGGACGGCTTCTACTACCTGACCGCCTGGAATGACGAGCGCGACGGCATGACCGAGTTCCGCATCGACCGCATGGACAAGATCCGCGTGACCGACAAGCCAGCGACGAAGAACGACGAGATCGCACACCACAAGTACGAGGGCGACGAGCACGAGTACTTCGGGCGCTTCGGCGGTGACCCCGTCACCGCGACGCTGCTGGTAACGGGCGACAAGGTCGAGATCATCAAGGACCGCTTCGGAGACGCCGCCATGCTGTATCCGCAGGATGACGATACCGCGAAGGCCGTGGTCAAGATCCACAAGTCCGAGCAGTTCTTCGGATGGATCGCGGGACTGGGTGGCACGGTGCGCATTCACGAGCCGAAGAGCCTGAAGCAGGAGTACAACGAGTACCTACTGGGGCTCATCGAGGAGTAGTCCGCTCTTGGTCGCGCGCTCGAAAAGCACGGCGAGCAACTGCGGCACAGCACCCGCCTCGCCGATGAGGTCATCGAGAAGGTCGCATCTGCACCAGCAGAGGCATGCATCTGCTTGAGGCTGAACCGTCGCGCAAAGCGCAGGATGCGCGGATGCATCGCCCACATCGACCGCGCCGGGCGTCAGCACCGCATGACCGTCCGCAACCTTAACGAGGAGGTCATCCTCCTCGAAACGGATGAGCAGCGGCGAGCCAGCCGCCCAGCTACCCGCATCGCAATCCCAGACGCAGAACAAGTCGGCAACGGGCATGTGGGCAAAGCGACCGCATACAGCCTCGTCTTCAGGACGTGAAATAAGCGTATCGAACTCAAACATCATCACCTAGCAATCTCTTGTTAAGTAGATGATATTTGACTCGGGGCGAAGTAAGTGTCCCATAAACGCACCAAGACGAGAAAAAACCGAAAAGCCGCCCGTCACGGCACTGTTACGCCCCTACGCCAGCCGGGTCTTCTTGGTCACGGGGCAGGTGATCGTGCCGCCGCGTTTGATGTAGTGGACGAGGAACCCGATGCCCGCGAGCGCCAGCGCCACGCCCAGTCCGGTGTAGAAGAAGGCGACGAACCATCCGGGCACGATGCCGAACGAGCGCATCGCGATACCGCCGCCCATCATGATGGCCATGATGATGTAGCCCTTGACGTCGAAGAACCTCAGCACGTGCATGTGGTTCTCGCCATAGCCGCGGATGCGGTCGGAGTGTTTGCCCACGAGCTTGCTGAACATCGGGTGAAAGGCCATGAACGTCACCGGGATGCCGATGCACAAAAGCCACGGCGCCGCGTCACCTTCCAGGCACGAAATCACGCCCAGCCGGGCGATGTTGACCCCCGCGATGAACCACACCGCGGCTGCGATGAGCAAAAGGTACTTCGCATGCACTCTGAACACGGCATTCTCCCTCGAAGCATCGGCCATGCGGCAAGACATTGTACAGGATTGCCGCGCGTCGGCACAAAGGACTCGTCATGTCCCGCGCCTAGCCCGCCGGTCATTCATCTACAATCTAGAAAGACATCGGCAAGAGAGGCGAGACGCGAGAGCGGACGGCATGAGGCAACAACGCGACATATCCCTGGGCAAGGACTCGATCATCGTCGGGTTTGCCCTGTTCGCGATGTTCTTCGGCGCGGGCAACCTCATCTTCCCGCCCACGCTCGGCCAGGAAAGCGGCGACCTGTGGATATGGGGCTTCATCGGCTTTCTCATCGCCGACGCGGTGTTGTCGTGCCTCGGCGTGTTCGTCGTGAACGCGGCCGGCGGTCCGCGCCACGCCTTCGACAAGGCGCTCGGCAAGGTGGGCGGAACCGCGCTTGGCACGGCGGCGATTCTTTGCCTGTGCGTGCTCTTTGCCATGCCGCGCACGGCAGCGACGACCTTCGAGCTCTCCGTCGCCCCCTACCTCGGCGATGCGGCGTCCGCTTACCTCATCCCGTTTTCCATCGTGTTCTTCGTCGTCATCTACCTGCTGGCATGCCGCAAGTCGCGCGTCGTCGACATCATCGGCAAGTTCTTCACGCCGACGTTGGTCATCGGCATCATCGTGCTGATCATCGCGGGCATCGTCCATCCGATAGGCCCGATTGCCCCTCCGCTCACGTCTACGGTCTTCCAGGAGGGCGTGCGTGCGTGCGGGCTACCAGGCGATGGACGTGTTGGGCGCGGCGGCGTTCTCGATCATCATCCTCGATTCCGCCGTCGTGAAGGCGCATCCGCAGGGCCGCGGGCGCCTGACCCTGCTGGCGCGCGCGAGCATCGGCGCCGTCATCATGCTCGGCCTCGTCTACGGCGGCCTGACCTACCTGGGTGCCACCTCTCTCGACCTCGGAAGCGACCTGTCGCAAGCCGGCCTGCTCGTGGCGATCGTGCAGACGCTGCTCGGCGATGCGGGCATGATCCTTCTGAGCATCATCGTGCTCCTGGCCTGCGTGACGACCGCCGTGGCGCTCGTGAGCTCGGCCGCCGACTTCTTCGGCATGCTCTTCGCGGGCAAGGTCTCCTACAACGTGCTGCTGCTGATCGATTGCGTGATTGGCGTTCTCATCTGCGACATCGGACTCGACAACATCATCCACTTCGCCGACCCGGTCTTGGGCGTCGTCTACCCACCGTTCATCACTGTGGTCGTGCTGCTCGTCTTTCACAGCCGCATCAAGAGCCGCCGCGTTTACCAGGGCGCTGCCATCGGTGCGCTCGTGGCGGGACTGGCGCTCGAGATCTGCACCATCAGTGCAGTCCCGCTGCCACTTGACTGGCTGCCGCTGCACTCGATGGGGCTTGGCTGGGTGCTGTTCGCGGTGCTCGGCGGCTTCGTGGGTTGGGTGGTCGGCCGCGCGGCTACAGAGGGCGACAACTCCTAGCTTCCGTCCAGCTACTCCCCTTCCCCATTATTCCGCAAACGCCCCGGTCTGGCGGTTCCACAACCGTGCGTAATCGCCGCCCTTGGCCACGAGTTCAGCATGCGGGCCGTCCTCCACGATGCGCCCCTGCGACAGCACGACGATGCGGTCGAGGCTCGCCACCGTGGACAGCCGGTGCGCCACCACGATGGCAGTGCGGCCCTCCATAAGTCGCGCCAGGGCCTCCTGGACGGCGGCCTCGCTCTCGGAATCGAGCGCGCTGGTCGCCTCGTCGAGCACGAGGATGGGGCAGTCAGCGAGCATGGCACGCGCGATGGCGATGCGCTGGCGCTGCCCGCCGGACAGCTTGATGCCGCGCTCGCCGGTGATGGTGGCGAAGCCCTGGGGAAGCGCCTCGATGAACTCCAGCGCGTTTGCCGCCCGCGCCGCCTCACGGATCTCTTCCATGGTGGCGTCGGGACGCCCGTAGGCGATGTTCTCGGCGATGGTGCGGTGGAACAGCAGCGCCTCCTGGGGCACGTAGGCGATCTGGCGACGCAGGCTCTGCTGGGTCACGTCGGCCACA
>OLOR01001552.1_pt1 | contig 20683 bp, 24 predicted proteins | sample 1672521 | NCBI WGS metagenome assembly OLOR01 (sample SAMEA3136695, study PRJEB25190) | human gut metagenome | biome: human gut; feature: human-associated habitat; material: faeces | place: Austria | collected 2013
GCAACGGGCTGAAATATCGGTCGGACAGGGTGAGGACTTACGGGAGCGTGAAGCCAGACAACGACAGCGCCCGCCGCGCAGCTATGGCTGCGGAGATGAACAAACCGCAGACGGTATCAGCCGTGAGCAACTTCACTCCTGCAAAGACCGTGCAGGAGGCGCAGGAGTACGCAGGCAAGTTCATTGAGCAGCGGCTCGGGGATAAGACGTTCAAGGGCGCGGCTGATTTCAAGGGAATATCTGTTGAACACGCAAATGATATCAACCGTGCGCTTACAGATGTGTTCGAGCAATACGACTTTCCTAAAATCAGCGGTATCAAGTCTATTGACCCGACTTCCGCAAAGGGAAAGAAAATATTTTCAAGTGCGGACGCGGTTATGGCATACTCTCCCGTTGAGCATGGCGTTTACATAAACAAAAACGTCCTCAAAAATCCGGAAGCGCTTGCAGCATACAATAAACAGGCGCAGGAAGCATGGGATACCGTAATGAAGAACATGGACAACCTGACAGGCGCACAGCGTGAAATTGCTATGCGGTACAAACAGGCAGGGCGTTCTCTTGTCGGGGACGGTTCGGCGCATGACTATTTCGTTCATGAAATGGGACACCACTTGCAGTGGGAAGCGTTCGACGCCAAAAACAACAACTCTATCGGCTCGCGCATGAGCGAGTACGCGGGTAAAATTTCGGGGTACGCTACGGCGAGCAAGTCGGAATATTTTGCGGAAAGCTTTGCAGCGTTCAAGAAAGGCGAGTTTGACAAGCTCGACCCCGAATTTGTTTCGTTTATGCGCGGTAAGGCTCTTGACAAATCCGGTGGAAGTGGTATAATAGAAATGACAAGAAGAAAGAGCGGAGTGCACCGTAGAACCAACGCCCGTAACTTGCAAATCATTGATAAGCCGACATATAATAAGCTTACCTCTGATTTCTTAAAGCACGACGGCATTATTATTCGCGGAGAAGAGGCGGCGAAGCACCTAGGCGATACACACTCTGCTTCATATCTTCCGTCGCTGAACACTGCGTTTATCCGTGACGATGCCACGATATCCGAGGTTCTTGAAGAAATGTACCACGCCGAGCAGGATAGAAAGAATATGTTTGGAGATACATTGACTGCCGAGGTTTGGTTGCGCCGAGAAATTGATGCGCAAAAGCATCTGCTAAGTCTTTCCGAGAAATACAAAATTCCTCAGGAAGAGATTGAAGTTACAAAGGGAAACCTTGAACAGTACGAAGCCGAATTGAAAAAGCTACTTGGAGGTGAGTGACGTGAAGCACAAATATACGGTAATTGCTGAAATGCCGGTAAAAGACAGCGTAGTTTTGACACTTGACAGCCCTAGGCGCGATGATGATTTTTGTGCGGAACACATAGTTGTTGACGGTAAGAAAATCACGTATCAGCTTACGCACAACGAATCGCTCATTATCCTAAAAGGCGGGACGGGGTATCTTAACAAAGAGGTTACGTTCTGCTGATGATAAACAATTAAGCACCCTGCACCAAACAGGGTGCTTTTCCATTCCAATAACCAAGCGCTCCGACGGGGCACTATTTTTATGCCTGAAAGGATGAATAAAATGGACACCATAAAAGCAACACCTAAAGCTCCGCCGAAGCTTACATACGACGGCGAGCGCCTTTTCTATAATGGTACGGATATCTCGGAGCGCTGCACCGATATGACAGCAGTTATCACCGGGAACGGGACAAAGGTTACGCTAGTATTCGAGAATATCGACGTTGACATGAAAAAGGCTTTCAAGTTCAGATAATTCAGCGCTATGCGATAAGCACGGCGCTTTTTTATGTTCCCGATATTAATGTCGGGAACATCATGGGAACGCAGCGTAGCAAGATGATATGCAAGATCTTACTGAGGTAGTTAGGTGCAATTCTTCTCAGTAAAAAAGCACCAGCGGGGGCAGGACCCGCCGTTTCCATCATATTTGCACGTTGAGGAATCAGCGTGCTTTTTTATTGTCCGAAACACGCTGACGACGTAAAAAGCCCGCGCGGAATCAGCCGACAGGCTATAAACGGAGGTAACAACAATGGCAGACGAACAGAACACCCAGACCACACAGGAGCAGGGCGGCGCTCAGACCGCCGGAGGTGATCCTAACGTATCTACGCAAAGTTTTGCGCAAAACATTCCCGGCGATGTAAACCCGGACGGTATTGTGCGCAAAACTGGCGCGCAGGGGGCGGCAAAAACATTCACGCAGGACGAGGTGAACGACCTCATAAAATCCCGCCTGGAGCGCGAACGCAAGGGGCTTCCCAGCAAGGACGAGCTGGAAGCATTCTACAAGTGGCAGGACGACCAGAAATCCGCCGAGCAGAAGTCCGCGGAAGCTATCAAGGCACAGACCGACCGCGCGGACGCCGCCGAGAAGAAAGCCGCCGCTCTGGAAGCAAAGCTGCTGGCGGCTTCAAAGGGCGTAAAGCCGGACGCGGCGGACGACGTAGTAGCGCTGGCTTCGCTCAAAGTCAGCGACAACATGCCGCTTGAAAAGGCAATCGACGAGGTGCTGAAGAAGTATCCGCAGTTCGCGGGAGGTTCAGCGCCGACAACAACAGGGGTTCCCGGCGGGAACGGAAGCGCCGCGATTTCCGGCGTTGAAGCCGCGTTCCGCGCGAAGAACCCCGGAATCAAAATCTGAAAGGAGATTTAATTTATGCCGCATGAGGCTCAGGAGCGCTATTCTTCGCTTGTCCTTGCGAAAATGCGCTCGGAAAACATTCTTAAGGACGGTATCATCTTCAACAACGACTACGAGGGCGACCCGGTCGCAGGCGCGGTAAAGGTCCCCGTGCGCGACGGCGAGGTAAAGGTCGGCGACTACGACCGCAGCGCTGGCGGCGATCTTTCCGAAAGCTCCACCGAGTACCGCTCTATCCTCATCAACCGCGAGAAGTACGTCAACGAGCTTATCGACAGCTACGACGCGGCTTCTGTTCCCGACAACCTTGTCGCGGACAGGCTCAACAGTGCGGGTTACTCTATGGCGACCACTCTCGACCGCGACGGCGCTTCCACGCTCATTTCGCAGGGTACCCGCGTGAACGTCTCCGCTATTTCTGCGGCGACCGTGTACAGCGACGTTGTGGATATCCGCACGCTGATGAGCAAGGCTAAGGTCCCGAACGACGGCAGGCGCTATCTGCTCGTTACTCCGGATATCTACGCGGCTATGCTGAAAAGCCCGCTGTTCGTGCAGGCTTCCGCGCTCGGGGACGAGGTGAAGCAGTCCGGTGCGCTCGGTAAGATGGCGGGATTCACTATCTACGAGTGGAGCGACGACACCGCGAACCTCGCGATGATTGCAGGACATCCGCGTTATGCTACACGTATCAACGCATGGAAGGTCCCCATCGCGGTTAAGGACCTCTCGGACGGCAAGCACATCGGCGCTTCTGCGGTTCAGGGACGTTCCGTGTACGGGCATGAGGTGCTTCGCAAGAGCGCTATCTACGCGGTATTTTCCGCGGGTTCGCTTACTCTTACGCAGGGCGCGTTCGCTTCCGACAAGTGCAAGGTCACTGTTGCCGAGAGCGCTACGGACGCGTTCGCATACCGCGTGAATCCGGCAAAGCGCGCGGCGCTCGACGAGGACTTCACCGCCATCGCTACTTCGAACGCGTTCACCTCCAACAGCACGCAGATCTCCTGCAAGAAGGGCGACATCATCGAGATAATCGACCTCGACAGCAACAAGAAGTGCGTTAAGGTCGGCTATGTGACAGTAGCATGACGGTCACGGCTGAGTATTACTCCGAGAACTGGGGCGGCTGGGCGGATTCGGACGAGCTGACAGCCGCCCTCAGACGTGCGGAGATAATCGTTGACCGGGAGATATTCCCCTCGGGGTATACGGCGTCCACCGTGCCGGAAGTATGGCGTACAGCGGCGCAGAATGCGGTCTGCGCGCAGGCAGAGTTTATCCTCGAAAACGGCGGCGTTTCCGCGCTGTCGGAGACCACGGACGGCGGCTCAGTAACGCTCGGGAAGTTCAGCTATTCCGGCGGCGGGATTTCAGGCGGTTCCGGAGGTTCGGCGGGGAATTCGCTGTGTAGTCAGGCTCTGGCGCTGCTGGAGCCCACCGGACTTCTCTACAGAGGGGTGAGGATATGAGACCTATCCCGCGTTCGCTGTTGATACATTCGGCGGTGCTGTACGAGGAGCGGGAGAACTCGTGGCAGGAACGGGAACTCGTCGAACTGGCGAAGCTCACGCATATCCGCGTAGAGCCTGCGAGTAAAATGATGATCACGTCCGATAACCGTTCTGTTACGCTGTCCGCAACGCTTTTCTACGACTGCCGCAATAGCCTGCCGACTGTTGAATTCAAGCCGGGATACATCGTCGAATTTGGCGGCAGGAAGTACCGCGTCGAAACTGTCGAGCTGCTCTACGACCGTCAGAAACTCCATCATCTGGAGGTGGGATTGTGCCTGTGACGGTGAACATCAATTCCGCGCAGATTGCAATGAATATCCGCGCGGCTTCCGAAAAGGCGCTCGGGATAACCTCCCAGCAGGCGCTCGCGGACTGCAACGAGTACGTTCCGGACGACCAGGACGCGCTCGTCAACAGCTCGAATATCCACAGCGATATACTGCACGGGAAGCTCGTCTGGGCAACGCCGTACGCGCGGTATCTGTATCACGGAGTTCTGATGGTAGACCCGAAAACCGGCTCTGCATGGGCGCGGGAGGGTCAGACGAAGGTCAAGGTTTCGCCGGAGGTGCAGCTTAAATTCGATAAGCGCAAGAATCCGAAGGCCGGCTCCCACTGGTGCGAGCGCGCCCAGGCAGACCACGGTGAGGAATGGCGGCAAATCTACGAAACAGCACTGCGAAAGGAGCTGAACAAATGACGGCGCAGTTACAGGCGGTCGAAGCATTCCGGGCTTTTGCGGAGAAAACAACAGGACAGCCGGCGTCCGTCGGGCTTCTTCCGACCGGGGAGAGCATTGCATTGCAGGTCGTAACAGGTTCGCGGGAGTTCACCTCCCTCGACCTTGCGAACCGCCGGGCGGTGCTTTCCCTCGACGTGTTGTCGAAATACAAGAAACAGGAGCAGGCTTACGGCTTCCTCTGCGAAAGAGCAAACGCTTGCGATACAGCCGGGCTCGGTGCGCCTGCCGTCAACGCGGAGGCACGCAGCGAGCCGTTATTCGTAGGCACGGACGGTGATTACTGGATATATTCGCTGTCCGTAGCCCTGCGGGTTATGATTTGAAAGGAGAATTTTTATGTCCCAGACATTACCCAAGGTCGCGGGTGTTGAGCTGAACCACGAGGTCAAGGTGTTCATCAACACTACCCCGGAGGCAAGCGGCAGCGCGACCTACAAGTCCATGTGCGAAGCGTTCACGAGCGTTTCCAGAGCGATGAACGAGGTGGTCCACACCGCGTCGTTCCTCAGCGACGGCGGATACAGCTCCAGCAACGTTACCGGATTCCAGCCGACTATCACGCTTCAGGGCGAATTCATGGCGGCGGACCCGGTGTGCGCTTATCTCGACAAGGTGCAGTGGTCGCCCGGCGCGGCGCGCGTTACTGATATCAAGATGAGCCGAAACGGACAGATAATCACCTGCCCGGTTACGCTGACCCAGATAGCAATCGCAGGTGGTAATTCCACCGACCCGAACTCCGTGACTGTAGTCATAGCGTTCAACGGCAAGCCCACCGTCGAGGAAGGGGAGTTGGACGACACCGGAGAGAAGAAATCAGGCTGAAACGTAATGACCGGGGCTGCGCGCTCCGGTCTTTCCATTCTGAAAGGAGCAGAAAATGTACCAGATAAAGAGATCGGAGAAGATACGCGACGCGCTGGAGCTGTGCAGCGAGGACAGAAAGCCCGCCGTAACGCTGGAGTTCGTCGTTGACATCGACGCTATCGCCGGGGAGCTCCGCAGGAACCTCACCGACATCACGACCGCCGAGCAGGCGCTGAAAAAGGCGGCTTCCGATAAGGACTACGCCGAGGCTTACGAGCAGTACGGCAAAGCGGTGCGCGGGGTGTTCTCGGTGTGCTTCGGCAGGGAGAACGCGGAGACCATCTGCGGGTTCTTCGAGGGTAATTACGTTGAGATGTCCGTCGCGATAGTGCCGTACATCTATGACGTTATCCTCCCCCGCGTGAACGAATGCATAGCCCGCCGCCGCGAGCAGCTCAAGGGTATCTACCGCAGGGGGAAGAAGCTCAGATGAAGCTGTACGAGCCGTTCCCCGACCGCATTACCGTTGACGGTCAGGAGTACCGGCTGACCCTGTGGTTCGACCGGGTGCTGCGGTTCTACGACGTCCTCGACGACCCCGACCTCACGCCGGAAGAAAAGACGGAGGCTGGCTTCTCATGGCTCGTGGACTGCCGGAAGGCTCCGCCGCCGGAGGTACAGAGCCGGGTACTCCAACAGCTTATGGACGAGGTGATAGCTCCGCCGCAGAGGAGGCTGTCAACGCAGAAGCAGCCGAAGAAGTGCGTTGATTTCAGCTTCGACGCGGAGGATATATACTCGTCGTTCCGGCAGGCGTACGGTATCGACCTGATCCAGGAACGCGGACGGCTGCACTGGTGCGCGTTCCTCGCGATGTTCCACGGGCTTCCGGAGGATTCCCCGGTGAAGCAGATAATGCGGATACGCTCGGAGGATATCCCGGCTCCGAACAAGCACAACGCGGAGTATATCCGGCGGCTCACGGAGCTGAAAACGCTGTATGCGCTGCCGAATAAGGGCGCTTCGCAGGCGCAGGACGGCGGGGGCTGGGACGGGCTGTTCAATATGCTGCGGGCGCAGGCTGAATGATTTCTGTATTGACATTTCCGGAGGGACGTGCTATAATGTAGGAAATAAACTTTTTGGAGGTAATTTCCTATGAAAATGTACAGATGTCCCGACTGTGGCAGAACGTCAACGTCAATGTACTGCGACGCCTGCGGCAAAACTATTCCCTCACAGTATGTGACATACGGAGCGGAAGCTGGTACGCCGTCCGGAATGGTGGAGGGTACAGACGCGACAAACATACTGCTTGAGAAGATAAGCCGCGCGGAGGAGCGCAATAACGAACTGCTTTCCGCTGTTCAGAAGAATACAAAGGTGGTTGCTGTCATTTCCATCATTTCTATGGTGGCGGCGGTCGCAAGCGCTCTGTTTACAGTGTTATCGTTGATTCGGTTCATGTAACGGCTTATAGGAGGTTTTAAGTTAATGATGAAGAAGATAATAGCATTTTGCGCAGCCGGCGCAATCGCCCTGCTTGCCGGTTGTTCTTCCGTATCGCAGGAGAAATATAATTCGCTTGAATCGGAGGAAAACAATCTGCGCGAGCAGTACCGCGAGCTGAGTGTTGAACACAACGATTTGCAGAAACAGTATGATTCGCTGAATTCCGACTACGAGGAACTGAAAAGCGAGTATGATTCCTTGCAGAGCGCCGCTGAATCCTCTGCCCAGACGACAGCCGCGACTACTACGGCAACGCCTGCAACTACCGCCGCGCCAGTGACCACCGTCCAGACTACTGCCACAACGCCCCAGACAACGAAACCTGTCGAAGTCAAGGCAACGATGGGCGAAACCAACGCGCTGAACAAAGCCAAGGACTACCTTAGCATAATGGCGTTTTCGTATTCCGGACTTATCAATCAGCTTGAATACGAGGGCTACTCGGCTTCCGAAGCTACATACGGAGCAGACCACTGCGGCGCTGACTGGAATGAACAGGCGGCGAAAAAAGCTGCTGACTACCTGGATATCATGAGCTTTTCAAAGAGCGGGCTTATCGACCAGCTCGAGTATGAGGGGTTCACTCATTCGCAGGCTGTTTACGGCGTTGAGGCTGTGGGGTATTAAAATCTGAACACAATCAAATACACAAAGCGCGTTGAGAAATCAGCGTGCTTTTTTCATGCCCGAAAGGAGGAAAAATGCCCGAAGGAGAAGTAGTATATCATATCCGGGGCGACAACAGCAAACTCCCCGACGATCTCAAGAACGCGGAGAAGATAATCGGAGATTCCGCAGATAAGGTTGAAAAAGCGGCTCTGGGAGCTATCAAGGCAATAGGCGCGGCTGCTTCCGCAGCGGCTGCGGCGGGTACTGCGATAGGCACGGCGGCGGTAAAATCTGCTGACGACCTGGACAAGGCAGTCAAGCGTGTTACCAGCGCCACAGGCGAGGGCGCGGCTGCCGCTGAAAAGTACTCCGAGGCGATAAAGGGAGTTTACGGCGACAACTTCGGCGAGAATTTCGACGACATCGCCGCGAGCATTTCCACGATAACTCAGAATCTCGGCGAAATGGACGCGGAGCCGCTCGAAAAAATCACCGAAAGCGCCTACGCCTTGCAGGACGCGTTCGATATGGACGTCGCCGAGACCTCCCGCGCCGCTAAGGCGATGGTGGAGAACTTCGGTATAGCTGCCGAGGACGCGTTCGATTATATCGCCAAAGGTGCGCAGGACGGCCTCGACTATTCCGGAGAGCTGCTGGACAATATCAGCGAGTATTCCGTGCAGTTCAAAAAGCTGGGGCTTTCTGCCGACGATATGTTCACCATCTTCGCGAACGGCGCCGAGAACGGTGCGTGGAACCTCGATAAGATCGGCGACGCGGTCAAGGAGTTTTCTATCCGCGCGATAGACGGCTCGGACACGACTAAAAAAGGCTTCGAAGCCCTCGGCTACGACGCAGAGGATATGGCGAAGAAGTTCGCACAGGGCGGCGATGTTGCCCGGGACGCGTTCCAGACCGTTATAAAGGTGCTCGGTGAGATGGAGGACCCTATCGCGCAGAACGAAGCGGGCGTGAACCTGTTCGGAACGATGTGGGAAGATCTCGGCGCTGACGCGGTAAAGGCTCTCGGCGACATCTCCGACAGCGCCTACGACTGTGCGGGAGCTGTGGACGAGATAGTCGAGGTGAATTACAGCTCGCTCTCGGACGCGCTCGGCGGTCTGCAAAGGCAGGTCGAGCTGTTGATACAGCCGCTCGGCGACGAGCTTATCCCGGTCGTTTCGGAGGTCATTGATAAGCTCGGCAAGATAGCCGACGAGGTCGTTCCGGTGCTGTTGGACGCAGCGGAGCCACTTGTTGAATCGTTGCTCGACCTCATCGACCCGCTCACGCTTATAATATCAGAGCTGCTACCGCCGCTCATTGAGATAGCCGCTGACATCGCGGCCAAGATTTCGGACTTTGCGGCGCGGCACCTGCCTACTCTGATATCCGCGCTCAAAGGTGCGGTCGATTTTATCGGCAAGGCTATCAAAGTAGCATGGGAAATGCGTGACGTTATCGCGGCGATAGTAGCGGCGCTCATCACGTTCAATACCGTTATCAAGATAGGAAACGCTGTTTCGGCGGCGGTTTCCGCGCTAAAATCATTCAAGGCCATCACTGACGCGGCGACAGCCTCGCAGATAGCCCTGAATGTTGCAGGCGCAGCAAATCCGTTCGTGCTGATAGCTTCGCTTGCGGCGGGCGCGATAGGCGCGCTTGTGGCTTTCAACAATACCACTGAAACCTCAGCCGAAAAGGTGAACGAGCTCCATAATCAGGCTATGCAGCTTAACGAAACCGCAAAGGATTCCGCGAACGCCGCAACGGAAGTAAAAAAGCTTTCCGACCAGTACAAGGCATTGAAAAATTCTGCTGATGACGCCAAAGAAACAAAGGAAAAACTTGAGGAACTGCAAAAGGCCTTGATAGATACCTACGGTCAGGAGGCTGCGAAAATCGACCTTGTTAACGGCAAGTATGAGGAGCAGCTTTCATTGCTGGGCGAGCTTATCGACAGCAAGGGCGAACTTGCGGAAGCTGACGCGAAAGCAGCATACTACACCGCGCAGGACGCGCAGGATACGGAATGGGCGCTGTCGCTGAATAATACCGATTCCAACAGCGCCTTGCACAAATATCTCCAGAAGTGGTTCATCGACGAATCCGGCGGGAATTACGAAGGAATAACCAGCGATTTGTTTTCTTCCACGACCGACTACAAATTCAAGGCGGGAACTACCTACCGTGAGCGATATGAAGCGCTTTCAAGAATGGTCAGCCGCATGGAGAAATATGCCGGCACGGACGCGTTCGACAGCGCCATCTACAGCCAGCTTGTCCAGGCGCGGGACGATATGTACGCAAAAATGACGGAGTTCGAAGAGATAGAAAGCACATTCAATGAGCTGACTGCTCCCAAGCAAAAACAGCTCATATATGGTTCACAAACGCAGGCAGACTACTATCGGAAAAAGTCGGGCGGTGGTAATACAGCCGCTCCCGCAGAAGAAACGCCCGCTGAACCCGAGCATGAAAGCACCTACACCTACAAGCCCTACACCCCAACCGCCGACACATCGAAAACCAAGACCAGCTCAGGCAGTTCGAGCAGTTCCACAGGCAGCCAGGGCAATTTCATCAGCATAACGTCGTATGTCCCGACCATGTGGGACAACGACCAGACAGCCGCGCTGAAATCCCTTATCGGCAAGGACGTCCTCGGAAAGACGGCCTCCGCGCACCAGATAAACGCCCTGACCGGCGCGATATCGGGCGCGGCTGAAAGTTCGTCCGCTTCGAAGGAGACCGACCTCGCCGACGTGATAAACGCGATAACCAAGCTGCAGCGCAAGGTCGAGAAGTTCGAGAACGCTTTCGGCGATATGACCATTGAGCTGACCGCCGGCGACCTGACGATAGGCAAGGCGTGCGTCCGGGACTGCAACATTATGGCGAAGCGCTCCGGCAAATCGCCGTTCAATTTCTAGGAGGTATCATGATACTAAAAATAGGCGATATCGACGTCAGCAAATTTATCCTGCCGCCGGATATCGCGGACACGTTCCGGAGCCAGTCGGTCAACCAGACCCTGAACGGTTCTCTGGTGGTAGACCGTATCTCCGAGCTTTCAAAGAAGCGCATTTCGGTGCAGTTCCCGATCGTTCCTCTTGCGAAGTGGGAGGAGATAAAGGCGGTCATAAAGCCGATAACGTTCAATGTCAGCGTTGACAGCAGCGTGTATTCCGTACATTTGAGCGGGGATATCCCGACCCCGGTGCTTTACGCGGACGGCGAGGACGTGATGTGCAGCGAAATTTCGCTGGTGTTCGAGGAGATGTGATATGCGGAACGTAACAAACGATTACCTTGCGCAGGTGCAGAGCTCTGGGCGGCAGTTCGGGGTATCCGTAAAAGTCTACGGCAACGGCGCGGAGCCGGAATCCCTGTGGCTCGGAGATATCATCAGCATTGATATCCTGCGAAGCTGCTCCGATCAGCTCCAGATAGGCGCGTGCATGTCGGACATGCTCACGCTCGAAACTAAGGCGACGGCGCTTTTCAACGGGCGGCTGAAAAAAGTTGAAGTTTTTTACCGCTGCACTGCGCCGGTGCTCGACTGGATACAGCTCGGGACATTCTACGTTGACGAAGCCGTCACGCGGAACGGCGTTACCGCGGTCAAGGCTTACGACATGATGAGCAGGCTCGACAAGCGCGTGAGCTGGGTGGACACCAGCAAAGCGACCGCGCCGACGTTCCCCTGCAAAATGCAGGCAATGCTGAATTACCTCTGCGCCCGCGCCGGGGTCACGACTGATTTCACCTGCGAGGACATCACGGTCGAGAAAGCCCCGGACGGTTACACTGCGCAGGAGCTTATCAGTTACATCGCGGCAAGCCACGGCAGGAACGCACGGTTTTCGCCGTCTGAGGTGCTGAAATTCCCGGATTACGAGGAGGTCGTAAAAACTGTTCAGCACGGACGGTGCTACTCGCTGGATATAGCGGGCGGAAGCGGGTACACGGTCAAGGGGATACTGCTCCAGCGCGGCGGCGACGATAAAATCTACATCGACGGCACTGCTTCGGAGTACGACGAGACCGCCGACGGCATAGTGACGGCTTATGACCCGTTTGCTACGGTCGGTATCGCGGAATACGCCTGGAGCAGGCTCGGCGGGCTGAATTATTCGGCGGTATCGCTCGAAATGCCTGCGGAGAATATCCTTGAGCCGGGCGACGTTTTCACGGTCGAGGACGCGGACGGCACGCAGAAAAAGGCGATCGTCATGGAGCAGGAGCTGTCGCTGACCTGCACTGGCGGGTTCGTAGAGAAGATATCCTGCACGGCGGAAAGCAAGGCGCAGAACCGGAGCACCGAGAACCGGCAGGAGGCCACGGAGAAGCAGGTAGCGACGGGAGCAACGTCTGCTGCTCTCACCGAATACAAATACCTGACCGACGCCTCGGTAAAATTCAACGGCACGACGTACACGATAGAAAAGGACGCTGACACCGGGCTGATATCCAAAATCAGCGACAGCGCGGGGAACGAGTTCGAGCCGGATATCTCGGCGGGGATCACGGACGTAGCAACGCATAACGCGGTGTTCTGGGCTGTAGCGATGTGCAGGGGGATTAGCAAGACGGCATTTATCATGGACGGAATATTCGGAATGTTCACGCCTGATACACGGGATATTTCGAACCTGCGCTGGAGAAATTCAGTTGCCGGGAACAACGATATCATTCTTACGGGCGGCTCGGAGAACGGCGAAGCGGTGCACTTTACAGCTAGTCAGTACGGCACGTTCAATTGCGCTGAGCCAAGTACAGTATATGCTATAGTAAAATCTGAGATTAGCAAGGCTGTCAACTGCATTATCACGAAGAGGCTTTCACAGCTGTCTAATTCTGAGCATTATGGTTTCGGGTTATTGCAGTTTGATGGCAATTTGTACTTTTCGTCTGCAGCGTATGATATTCAGCAAACAAACGTAAGTTGTATCGAGTACCATGTGTATTGCTTTACACGTGTGGACGGTGTTACTTATTTTTACATTGATGGTGCTCTTGTTGGGCATGTCGGTAACTGCATGACCGGGCAGTACGCGAGTATGATGTACCTCAACAACGAGTATCTCGGGTCAACAAGATTGGACGCACCAACAATTTGTGACTTTGTAATGTGTGCTTTTGGCTCGCAATACCACGATGAAGCAACGGTGCGTAATAACTCAGCGTACTTAATGAAAAAATACAAAATAGGAGGCAACACATGACATCAAAAACGATAGCGCTCACAGGCGCGGAAATCAGGGCGGATTACGGCGGAGGCACTAACGTCTGGCTGAGGAATGACAGCACAGCAGTCGTGTACGCTTCGGCAGAGGCGGGTATATCAGCGGGAGCGGACGGAGTAGTCAGCATCCCGGCGGGGCAGGCTATGAGGATAGACGGTGCTTGCGGGACGGTGTATCTGCTCGGCACCGGCTCGGTTCAGCTTGTAGGCTCGGACTACACCGCGTGCCCTTTTAAGACGTCAGCACAAGGCGGCTCGGGTGCTGACAGCGTAGCCAGAGCCGCCATAGAAGCGCATGCGGCTGACGCGGATATCCACGTAACAGCCGATGAGAAAGCGTACTGGAATACGCTGAGCGGAAAGAACGATCTTGACAATCCGGACTTCCGGGTAAATCAGCGCGGACTGAGCGAGTACTCCACCGGCTACACTGTGGACAGGTGGTATATCTCCACCGATAAGTGCAAAGCTGCTCCGGAATCCGATGGAATCCGCCTGACTGCTACAGCGGCGCTGACGTCAAACACCCACGCATTCTGGCAGAATATCGAATTCCCGCTTGCTCCCGGAAAGTACACGCTCTCGCTGAACGTCTCGGAGGTATCCGGGGTATGGTCGGCGAGAATCCGCACCGTGAACGCTTCGGGGGATTACGTGGACAGCTACTATACTTCGGTGCTCCACGAGGGAGTGAACAAGGTATCGGTCGACCTTCCCGATGGCGAGTACATCTCCGCTGTCTCCGTCGGGTTCAACAAGGGAACCGAAGCCGGAAACTCCCTGAAGCTCGCATGGGCGAAGCTGGAGGGCGGTTCACTGGCGACGCCGTTCGTGCCGCCCGACTACGCTGCGGAGCTTGCAAAGTGCCAGAGATTCTACCAGGTCAGAACCACAAACGGCATCGACCCGCTGGACATTCGCCCCAGCATGAGAACCATAACGGACATCAAACAGGTAACAGGAGGATACGCATATGTCGCAGAACTGTAACGACATCATCGAGCCGCGCGAAACAGACGAGCAGCGCGCCGCCAGGGAAAATCGGCTGCGCACCGCCGAGATATCCCGGAGATTCGTTGAGATAGACCGGGAAAGAATACGCCCACTTGCTGCAATAGTTGCGGGCGTCGGAACAGATGAGGATAAATCCCGGCTCAAGGCGCTTGAGGAAGAAGCAGCGCAGCTCCGCGCGGAGCTTGCGGAAATGGAGGAAACATGACTGTAGAGAACATCATCACAATTATCAGCGTAATCGCCGCGATATCCGGTATCATTTTTGGCGCGGCGGCGTTCGCACGGAACAAGCGGGACGATAATCGCGAGGACGGCTCATACCGCAGCGATATCGGGTACATAAAAGCAAGCATGGACGACATCAAGCGCAAGCTGGACAAGCAGGAACAGCAGTATCTTGACCTTGTAACGCGGCTTACGGCGGTGGAATCCAGCGCAAAGCAGGCACATCACAGAATAGACAGACTGGAGGGCAACAACCATGAAAATTGACTGGAAGAGAAAGCTCACAAGCCGTAAGCTCTGGGTAGCACTCGCAGGCTTCATCGCTGGACTTATCGTAGCGTTCGGCGGGTCGTCCGAGACAGCGGAAACCGTTTCCGGCTGCATACTCAGCGGCGCGGCGGTCGTAGGCTATGTGATAGGAGAAGGTCTCGCCGACAGCGGCAGAGAAAACGGAGGTGGCGACGATGGCGATAACCTTTGAAGCATACGCCCGGAACAATGGAGCGTTCAAAGCCGCCCGCCCCATGCCGACAGGCAGCCCGGCAGGTATCATAATCCACAGCACCGGGGCGGACAATCCGAACCTCAAGCGCTATGTCAACGCGCCGGAGATCTGCGGGGAGAATCCCTACAGGAATTACTTCGACCGTGCGGATTCCGATGTGTGCCCGCACGCGGTCATAGGCAAGGACAAGAACGGCGAAGTGAAAGCGGCTAAGCTGCTTCCCTGGAACGTCTGCTGCTGGGGCTGCGGCTCTGGCTCGAAAGGCAGCTACAACTACGCTCCGGCATATATCCAGATAGAAATCTGCGAGGACGCGCTGAACGACCGCGCCTACTTCGAGGAGGCGTTTGCGCTTGCCGCTGACCTCTGCCAGCGCCTCATGAAGAACTACCCGAGCATAAAGCCGGAAAACATCATCAGCCACAAGGAGGCTCACGCCCGCGGCTACGCTTCCAACCACGGCGACCCGGAGCACTGGCTCGCCAGGTTCGGCAAGAATATGGACTGGTTCCGGGGGCAGGTCGCGCCGGAGAAGCAGGTCAGGATCACTGCCGAGATCTCCGTCGGACAGAGCAAAGTAGAGCGTTACCGCCAGGCACTCCAGGCGCTGGGCTGCTCTGTGAAAACTGAATAATGGTTATCCCCGGGAGTTCCCGGGGATTTTTCGTTTTCCGCGATAATTCGGGGATTTTTCGGGGATAAAAATTAAGAAACCGCATTGCAATGCGGTTTCTTAAATATATGGTGGAGATGGGGGGATTCGAACCCCTGACCTCTTACATGCGAAGCAAGCGCTCTCCCAGCTGAGCTACACCCCCATATAACGATTAAATTATATCACAATCAGATGAAAAAATCAAGTAGTCTGAGGAAATTTTTAGCGCCTGAAGTGAAAAAACTGTAGGTGGAAAAAGCTGTTTAATGACTCCGGATAAAATGCAAAATTGAAATTTAATAAGTGATTTTTTAACGGCATTTAGGCGGTTAATTTAAGAATTATCTTAAAATTTTACCTAATATATGATAAGATTAAGTAAAATGTTGTTCTGCACTGTGCGATATTGCACAAAGAAAATGTGTTGAAATTATCTAAAATTTATATTGAAATATCACAAACTTTACTGTATAATAATATATGACAGAAATATTTTGTCCCTGCTTTATTATTTACTAACTTAATGGAGGTTAACCCATGAACAAGTTTAAGCGCGCAGCAGCCGCTGTTCTTGCTTCCGCCATGGTTCTCGCACTCACCGCATGCGATGAGGAGACATCGGCTGCCGGCAGCAACGCCGGCACAAGCAATGCAGCTGCTCCCGATGCAAACGCAAACGCTGTAGTTACCACTCCGCTGGTAACCACCACCTACGACACCGACCCCGCTGTTCAGGAAGCAGTTGAGGGTGCGGCAGCAAGCCTCGATAACCCCGACCTGAAGGTCGACAAGCGCATCAAGTGGATGGCATGGTGGGATATCGACGAGACCACCGCGGCTGCAGAGCTGTTCAAGAAGGCATACGGCATTCCCGCTACCGGTGAAGATCCTTCCCGCGAGGGCAGAATCTTTGAGTACATCAACGTGGCTTACGGCGAGCGTTACGACAAGCTGGCTACAGCTATCCAGTCCGGCGACTCCCCCGACCTGTTCCCGTTCGAGATCCGCGACTTCCCGTACGGCGTTCTGAAGGGCAGATATCAGCCTGTTGACAAGATCATCGACCTCAGTTCCTCCAAGTGGGACGGTGCCAGAGATGTTATGGATCAGTTCCAGCTCAACGGCAGATACTACTGCGCTATCTATGAGATCTCCTTCGACTCCCTGCTCTACTACAGAAAGAGCGTAGTTGAGGGCGCTGGTCTCCAGGATCCGAGAACCCTGTTCGAGAACGACGAGTGGACATGGGACGCATTCCTCGAGATGGCAAGAGAGTTCCAGAAGTCCGGCGACAACAAGTACACCATCGACGGTTACAACCCTGAGAACGAGTTCGTTGTATCCACCGGTACTCCTATTGTATCCAACGTAAACGGCGTTATCACAAACAACATGTACGACGCTAACGTAGAGCGTGCAATGGATCTGCTCTCCACCCTCCAGAAGGAGAACCTCCGTTATCCGAGACACGAGCTCAACGGCTGGTCTGTTAACCCGAAGGCATGGGCGCAGGGCGATACCCTGTTCTATGGCAACGGCGGTACATGGGAGTTCGAAGGCGACTCCGGCCTGAACAGATTTGCTCAGAGATTCGGCTGGTCTGACGATGAGATCTGCGTAGTTCCTTATCCGCGCGATCCGCAGGCTGACAAGTACTACCACTTCATGAAGCAGGACGCTCTGATGTGGTGCAAGGGCTCCACAAACGACGCAGGCGTAGCTGCATGGATCGACTGCAACGTTACCGCTTCTCTCGACCCGGCTACAACCGCTGCTTCCATCGCACAGTCTAAGGAGAAGAACGGCTGGTCTGATTACAACCTCGACTTCATTTACAGCCAGACCACTCTGGATGGCACCAGCAAGCTCACTCCTATCTTCGACTTCAAGAACGGCCTTGGTACCGATATCGCTTCTGCTGATAACGGAGATTCCAACGTAGAGCAGCTCACCAAGTATGTTTACATTCAGGGCGAGCAGTCCTACACTCAGCTGAGAGAGGCTAACTTCGCAGTTATCGACGCTCGTATCAACGAGATCAACGAAGCTATCAAGAACCTCACATAATCAGTTCTGAACTCAATATTTATCCCCCGCATGACGAGTGCGGGGGATATTTTTGTCTGACCTGATTCCGGATTTCACCTGAATTTGTAAAAAAGTTGCCGAAGGGGGTTGACAAAGGAATATTTCTGTTGTATAATTAGATTCCACCTCATTTTGAGGCACTCAGTTAATGCTGCGGGTAAAACAGCTGCTTTCTGAGTTTTTTTATTACTAAGGACAGGAGGCTCCGGCGGCGCAATCGGCATAATGACGCGACATTTTTTCTCAGGAACACTTCTGAACACGACTGGTCAGACAAGGAGGAAATTATGAGCATCGAAAATCTTGACATCGTTACTTCTATCCAGAATTACATAGCTGAACTGGAGCGCACCGCGAACGTAAGCGGCGGGGAAGCCGCTGAATACGCTGCGGAGGCTTCCCGCTCAGGGCTGGAGTCTCTCCCTGGGGAGCGCCGTGAAAAGCTGATCAGCTACTGCCTTCTGATTGCGGCGAAGCGCGTCCGGGCAGTCACCGGAGGTTCAGCGGTCCGGTCTGATATGGAGCCATGCGACTGGGTGAACGAATTCTATTTCTGCCTGGACAGGGTGCTCCGGCGCTTTGACCCTGACCGCGCCAGCCTGCCGACCTACATTTCTGCGGCATTCGACAGCTTTATGAAAAGCTACTCGGCTGACTGCGATATCCGCGGCAGGCACTATGTTGCCAGTGTGAACCAGCTCCGGCGCAAGCGTGAGCAGCTTTTCATGCTGAATTCCTGCGAGCCATCCGACGAGCTCCTGATGAAGGAGCTTGGGTGGGGACAGCTCAGGCTGAGGAACGTCCGCATGGCGGAAAGCGGCAACGCTGTGATACGCCTGAACGACCCCGCCGGCGAGGACGGAGACGCGACTGTTGGCGATACCATCGTATCGGACGAGCCCGGCGTCGAGGAGACCGTGGAAAATAAAATAATGCTCGGAAAAATGCGGGAATGCCTTGACTCCCTGCCGGATGACAGGAACAAGGCTGCGATGATACGCTGCATCGTCCACGGCGAGAGCTACGGGAAAATCGGCGAGGAGCTGGGCGCCTCCAAGGAGGGCGTACGGAAGATGGTCAACAGGACCCTCAAGCAGCTCCGGACGATGATGTGCGCGTGACATATTCCGGAATATGCCTCTGACGAAAAGTCAGGGGCGTTTTTTAAAGGTCACCACTAAAAAAATCGGTTGACGCTCCGGAAAAATCTGAATATATAATACCAGAAAGACAAAACGCAGACAAATGGAGGTAGAAATATGTCAGTAAATACAGAACCGATGAACCTCAAGGACGCATTCGCATACATGAATTTCCTCAGCACATCAATGCAGACGGCGCGGGACCTGCTCAGCCCGGTGTCGCCGCGTCTTGATGTCCGGACGATCAGCAGCGATAACTACCTGTACACCTCGCGGAAGGTGCTGAGGTATTCCGAGGTAAACAGCGGAATGGAGGACACGCAGGAGGACGTTGAGGATCTCCGCAGCTACAGTGTGACCGGCGACGAGCTTATCCTCTTTCTGGACGAGGCGCGCATGGAGCGCGAAAGATGTGCTCTTGCGATCTCGGCGGCGAAGCAGAAGCTCCCGCGCAACCTCGACCTTGAGATAAGCCTGAACAAGGAGCGCCACGAACTCATAAAAAAGTACCGCAGCCTTCTTGACCTCCGCAACCTCAGGCGGGACTACATGGACACAAGCTACAAGTTTGACATCGACGGCAGGCAGACCGCCTACAACGTGCCCGCGACAGTGATCAGCACGATATCCTTTGACCGGAACGCAGTGCGCAGCAAGGCCGAGGAACTCACCCAGCAGGCGAAGGCGGCTTCGGCATGGATAGACAAGGCGCTTGTGACGACCGACGTTGACTTCGTTCCCAGGTGGAACATCTCAGACGAATTTGAAACGATCGTAGCCGGCGTCCGGGAGTGATACTCCCGGCACCACCGGGTGCCATGATACAGCATACAGGTCAGAAGTAACGGAACTAAAAGCTATGGTGCTGATAACACCATTTCAATAGTGCCTTCCGCAAGGCGGGCGAATTATTGAGGAAATAGAACCGCAATTCATCAGGCTCTCACGATGGCTGCCGGATCATGACTGTTTCTGCGGAAACAGCGTGTCAACTCGGGTATGCCAGACTTCGCAAGCCGCTGAACGCGAATTCGATAATTCAACAATCCGTCAATCCGACAACACTCCATAACGCAATACGCTTCGCAATCCTGATCTATGAGCTGCGGCTCATCTGAGATCTTTTCTTCTCCAGTCTGGGACGAAGATCCGAGGACGGCTTCTGCCGTGCAGAGTGATTCCGAACAGGCGCCCCTTTTCTCCATTCAGGGTGAGCTGTATGTTGTATCATGGCACCCGGGCGGCTGTTTCAAATGTCCGGAAGATTCATTGAAAATATGCGGAATAAACTTTGGCGGAGCGTGTTAAGGTCAGTTTGAGCAATCGGTGATCTTTTGTTCCTGCAAGGTTTCCGCGATAGTTCCCGGAGGTGCGTTTTACCGTGCTTCCTGAATATTTCAGATGTACTGTTTAAATCGGATTATCCGTGTTATACTAGAGTTTGAGATCCTGGAAGAGCAGGGCGGTTGGAGCGTTTCGCCTCTTGACAAAACGCTTCAAGTGTGGTATACTGTATAAACAAAGCTTTAGTTCCATGGGGCCGTAAAGGCTTCGACGGGGATCCTGAGGCTCGATAAGCGGGTAGTGAGGGCGAAATCACTTTAATCGTCGCACCTTTAAATTTAAACGCAGATTACAATTCTGAGTTAGTAGCTGCCTAAGCGCGCTGCCGTCATACCTCGCAGTACCACGGGCGGGGATATGGCGTCGACTAGTGGTGAACGTCATTGATGAGTTGCCTTGTAATCTCTGATGTACTAAAGGCTGCCAAACCTGAAAGCCTGTCTGTCGGCGTTCAGGCACGGGAGATCTAAAAGACCGACTGCACCCGAAGAAAGTCGTGAGGACGGGTTTTCGGACAGGGGTTCAATTCCCCTCGGCTCCACCATAGAAAAGTTGGCTTAACGGCGCGAATCCGCACTGTTAAGCCATTTTCTTTG
>OLOR01001557.1_pt1 | contig 20650 bp, 13 predicted proteins | sample 1672521 | NCBI WGS metagenome assembly OLOR01 (sample SAMEA3136695, study PRJEB25190) | human gut metagenome | biome: human gut; feature: human-associated habitat; material: faeces | place: Austria | collected 2013
CAGAACCATCATTGGTCCTGACAGGTGGGCGATTGCCCGTTGTTGAGATGGATTACGTTTCATATATCTGTAATCAGCTGAGTTTCTCGATAGCTGCTTTGACACGTTTCAGTGTTTCTTCTTTGCCGATGATCTCCATGATCTCAGTTGCTCCTGCCGGTGTCATCTGCTTGCCGGATACAGCGGTACGAAGCGGCCACATAACATAACCGTTCTTGTATCCCTTCTCCTTGACAAATGCACTTAAAGATGCGAACAGCGGATCATTGGTATAGTCCTCCTGAACTTCCAGAACCGGAAGGACTTCTTTGAGGACTGCCAGGGATGTCTCCTCGTTGGTCTTCATCTTCTTGTGGCAGTACATTGCACTGTCGTATTCCGGAACTTCCTCGAAGAAGTCGATCAGTGCCGGGATATCCGGGAATGTCTCGATTCTTGTCTGGACCATTCCTGCGATCTTGCGGAAGTTGTAGTCTCGTTTGAGGACCTGCTTCATGTATGGAAGCGCTTTCTCGTAAAATTCTTCCGGATCCATTTTTTTGATGTACTCGCCATTCATCCAGCGGAGTTTGGTAATATCAAAGACTGCCGGTGATTTGCTGATATGATGATAATCAAATGCCTTGACAAGTTCCGGAAGTGAGAAGATCTCCTGGTTATCCTGCGGACTCCATCCGAGCAGAGCTACGAAGTTTACGATCGCTTCTGTCACAAATCCCTGCTCCAGAAGGTCCTCATAGGAGGAATGTCCGGAGCGCTTGGAAAGTTTCTGATGCTCCTCATTAGTGATCAGTGGACAGTGAACATATACCGGGATTTCCCATCCGAATGCTTCGTAGATACGGTTGTATTTCGGTGCGGAAGAAAGATACTCATTTCCTCTGACAACGTGAGTGATTCCCATCAGATGGTCATCTACAACGTTTGCAAAGTTGTAGGTCGGGTATCCGTCAGACTTGATCAGGATCAGGTCTTCCATTTCTTCGTTGTTTACTGTGATGTCTCCGTAAATCACATCGTGGAAAGTAGTAGTTCCCTCTGTCGGCATATTGAAACGGATAACATGCGGTTCGCCTGCATCCAGACGTCTCTGTACTTCTTCTTTGGAAAGGTGCAGACATCTCTTGTCATAGATGGAGATCTCCTTGCCTGCAACTACACGTTTCATAGATTCCAGTTCCTCCGGACCGCAGAAGCAGTAGTAAGCATCACCCTGCTCAATAAGCTGCTGTGCATATTTGAGATAGATTCCGGATGCCTGTCTCTCACTCTGTACGTAAGGACCTACGCCGCCGTCCTTGTCCGGACCTTCGTCATGAAGAAGTCCTGTACCTGCCATGGTACGGTAGATGATGTCTACGGCTCCCTCTACATAACGCTCCTGGTCTGTATCCTCGATTCGAAGGATAAAATCTCCGTCTTCATGTTTTGCAATCAGGTATGCGTACAGTGCGGTACGCAGATTTCCTACATGCATCCTGCCTGTCGGGCTCGGTGCAAATCTGGTTCTGATCTTTGTCATTTTATTATTTCCTGCCTTTCAAAAATGTAAAACCCCTGAGACAATTATATGCCTCAGGGAGTGTTTTTGCAATTATGCCTCAATTCCTCTGCCTTTAAGATACTCGATCACGTCTCCCACTGTTTCCAGTTCTGTCAGTTCCTCAGCAGGTATCTCGATGTTGTACTCATCTTCCAGTGCCATAACCAGTTCGAACAGGTCAAGGGAATCTGCTCCAAGGTCATCCTTAAAAGAAGTATCTGCTGTGATCTCGTTTTCGTCGCAGTTTAACTGTTCTGCGAGCATTTTTTTCATTTCATCTAACATTGCTTTTCTCCTTTATCAAGTATGCTTTTTCACTACTTTGATGTGCAAAGTATATATTCTGGAAAACTATTTGTCAATAGATTTTCTGTTATTTTAGGCTCCCCTTTCGGGGTCTTTGAACTTAATCTGCCTGGACACGCTCAAGGCCAGTCCCATCTCTGCCATGAGGAACATGATCGAGGTACCTCCATAGCTGATAAACGGCAGTGTGACACCGGTATTTGGCATCAGATTTACTACGACTGCGATGTTCAGGATCACCTGCAGTGCAATATGTATAAAAATGCCGCTGACGATCAGCGATCCAAAAAGATCCGGTGCATTCTGCGCGATAAAAAACAGTCTGTAGAGAAGATATCCAAACAGGAGCAGAAGGATCACGCCTCCCACGATCCCCAGTTCCTCACATATGATAGAAAAGATCATATCGTTCTGCGCTTCCGGAACACTTCCGAGCTTCTGGATACTGTTTCCAAGGCCACGTCCCAGGAATCCGCCGGAACCGATCGCATAAAGAGCCTGTATGGTCTGATATGCCGCATCTCCCGTCGCATTCTCCGGATGGAGCCATGCTACGATTCGATTCAGACGGAAGTCATCTGTCTGCTGTACACTCTGGCCAATGATGAACACGCCAATAGCAATAACAGCAATCGCCACTGCCGCAATAATAAGAAAAATCCTCGTCTTTGGATGTGCTATAAAGATCATTCCCGCCGTGATGCAGAAAATAATGATAGCCGTACTTAAGTTATCCGTACACACATATGCCAGCAGTGCAAGGAAGGTTCCCATTGCTCCCAATATCATGCATGCCTTAAGAGAATTCATCTTCTTACCCATGTGAACGATCATATAGGAAAGACAGACGATCACAGCGATCTTGGCGATCTCTGCCGGCTGAAACTGGATCGGTCCGATCTTAAGCCATCTCCTCGCACCATTGGAAACTGTTCCAAGAGGGCTTCTTACCAGTATCATGGTGCCGGCTGCGACAGCATACAGGACACCTGTAAACTTCGCCAGGATATGATAATCAAACATGGATATAAACAGAGCACCCGCAATACATACAAAACTGATCGCTGTCTGCTTCTTAAAAAAGTACATATCATCATTGAATCTGATCGTCGATGTATAGGCACTCGTACTGTACAGCATGATCAGACCAAAACAGGTCAGAAGAATGATGGCTGCCACGAGACTGTAATCATAATAATCCGGCTTCTCTATCATTTTCGCTCTGATACTGTTTTTTGATCTATTTTTGTTTTTGGATTTTGGTTTATTCCTGGTCTTTTTCGAAACCTGCATGTTTTTCTGCTGTTTCGTTTTTTCCATTTTATCACCTTTCTGTTATTTCAACATTCTATTGTACAGTATAGCAGACTCCATTCTCCTCCGCAAGACAAAACAGGGGAATGGTTTCATGCCATTCCCCTGCTGAGTCTTACTTTTTATCAGTCGTTGTCGATTGCTTCTGTCTCGATGACAAACTTCACATTTCCATCCATCTTGTCAGATTTTCCTGCGTAGCTTGTGTATGCATTTTCGTCAGAACGAAGTGCATCCAGACGATCCAGAACATCCTGAAGATCATCGTTCACAACATCTGATATCTTCTGGATTCCTTCATCGTTGAATTCTTTTGTTCCGTCAGACAGTTTCTTTGCTCCTTTTGCAAGTGTATTGATTCCGCTCTTGACCTGTGCGCTTCCACTTACCAGAGTTCCTGTACCACTTGCGAGCTGCTGTGTACCACTTGCGAGCTGTCCTGCTCCGCTTGCAAGCTGGCTTGCTCCGCTGTTCAGTGTTCCACTGTTAGCAGAAAGTTTTTTGGCCCCGCTTGTCAGAGTGCCTGTTGCACTGTCGATCTTACTTGCTCCGCTCTGTACCTTTTTGCTTGCACTTGTAAGCTGATTTGCTCCACTTGTCAGAGTCTTGCCTGATTGCTGAAGCTGATCCACACCATCTGTGAGCTGCTTATTGGAAGACTGTAACTGAAGTGCACCTGCTTTTAACTGATCTGCGGATGTCTTTGCAGTCTCATATCCTGCCTGAAGCTGATCTGCTCCTGCAGAAAGTTCTTCCGCACCCTGATTGAGTTCATTTAACTGATCCTCATCCATAAGCTGGTTTACTTCTTCGGCAAGATCTGCTGTTCCCTGTTTTACAGCAGCAGAAGCTGTTGTAAGGGACATGCTGTTCTCAGAACCTTCTGTTCCATTTGTAATAAGCTGATCTGCTGTTCCTTCCAGAACTGCATTGTTGGATGTCAGATTCTTAAGTGCATCGTTGACTCCGTCAGCAAGCTGTTTTGCCTGAGCGAGCTGTGCGGATTCTGCATCTGTATCATCATCGTCCAATTCAGAAAGTCCGTCTTCGATCTGGTCAAGTCCGCTCTGAAGCTGTGCTGCGGCATCGCTCTGTCCACTCTGAGAACTGATCGCATCTGCTGCTGCCTGAACCTGTGCCGCCTGATCAGAAAGTCCGGATACCTGATCAGCATGTGCTTCCAGACTGTCCACACCACTCTGTGCTGTTGCAACACCACTGGAGATTGCACCGATCGCGCTCTGTACCACACTGTTTACAGCGGCTGCTGTTGCATCATCCATGGAGGAAGTGTCGATACTGCTGAGGATGTCGATTGCAGATTCTGCTCCTGCAAGGCCTCCTGCGATCGTTCCTGCATCACCCTGAAGGCTTGCTCCTGCTCCAGCTGCTGCGCTGACTGCGCTTGCTGCCTCGCTTACCTGTCCTGCTACGGAATCATCACTTCCTGCTTCCATAGACTCAGCTGCGGCAAGTGCTGTCTGAAGACCACTTGCGATCTGATCTGTTTTGGAAGTGTCCTCACTGTCTGACATGTTTCCAAGAAGATCTGCAAGCTGCTGTGCCACGTTCTGTGTGGATGCAACACCCTGTGTATAACTCTTAACGCTTCCTGCAAACTGTGAAGTTCCCTGTGCATAAGCTGTTACACTGTCTGTGTAAGTATTGATCTGTTCAACGGTATCAGAAAGCTCTCCAACCAGTGCTCCTGCTTTCTGCGCAAATGCACTGATTCCTGCTGCTGCCTTTTTGACACCTGCTGCGCTGGTTCCGACACCTTCTACCAGTTCACCGATTCCGTCAACATACTGGCTGATTCCGTTTCCAAGCTGTGTAGCTCCCTGCACATAAGCCTTTACACCGCTTCCAAGAGTATTGGTTCCGCTGACATAAGCTTTTGCTCCGGATGCAAGGGTATTCACACCTTTGTTGTATTCTGTAAGAGAACTGGTCAGTGTGCTGACACCTGTTGTATACTTGTTTACACCAGATGCAAGGCTGTCTGCTCCTGCTGTGTAAGAGGAAACACCACTCTTGAGTGATGCTGCACCGCTGTTCAGAGATGCTGCACCGCTGTTCAGTGTACTTACACCACTCTGCAGTGTTCCAATTCCATCATCCAGATTTTTGTATTTCGTATTCAGTGTATCTACTCCGTCAGAAAGTTCTTCTGCACCATCTACCAGTTTGGCAGCCGCATCCGTCAGGTCATCGATGGAATCCTTGAGATCATCCAGCCCGTCAATATCATCTGTATCAATGGAATCCAGAAGATCTGTCATTCCGAAAGTAAAGGTGGAGCTCATGCTGAAATCTGTCACATCTGCTTCCATTGTGAAGCCTTCCGGAATATCAATGTCGATATCCTTGTCGATGCTCTTGAGATCCAGGCTGTCTGCCAGTCCCGGGAGACCTACGCCCACTGCAATGTTTCTCTGTCCGTCAGAAAGGACTTTACCATTGTCGATCGTTACATTTGTGAAATTATCGACCGGAAGGATCATCGCTGTCACCATGACGAACGGTGAATACATGTCTGTCTTTTTCTTGCCGACTTTTACTTTGTTCTTGGCATTGTTTGTATATTTTACTTCAACTTTGAGATGACCGCTCTTTCCTGCCAGGTCATCCGGACTTACCTGCACGCCATCCAGATAATAGGTAAGTTCTACAGATGCAGGAAGTTCCTTGGTAGTAGTTCCCTGATAGTAGATATCCTTATCCTCTGTATTCCAGGTCAGGTCATCTCCGTCCTGGTCAAAAGTCTCATCACCTTTGACGTTCTTGATATCCTTAAGATCAGACACATCGCTTAAGTTTCCTGCGGAAGCTGAGTTTTTCAGCCATTCAGATACGGTGATCTCCTGCGGAGTACCGCTTGCTGAAGCATTTACATACACAGTTTCCTGTTTTGAAACACTGCTGTCCGCAGCCAGTACCGGTACTGTTCCCATAACAACTGCCATTCCTGTTGCCAGAGAAGCTGCCACTACTTTCTTTCTGTTTCTGTTCATATCTTGACTCCTTTTCCAGCCCGTGGGCTTGATTCATTTACATGTTTATTTCATTTCTTATCCGGCAAAAAGCCTTTTGATGTATGAACAATGATCGGGTCAAATACCATAAACATCGCCGGAAGCACAAGCAGTACTACGATCGTACTGATCACCGCACCTCTCGCAAGCAGAGTACAGATCGAACCAATCATATCTACCTGTGAATAAAGCGCTACACCGAAGGTTGCTGCAAAGAAACTGCATCCACTTACGATGATGGACTTCATGGAGAATTTATGTGCAATGGAAATAGAATCTTTCTTGGTCTTGCCAAGATGACGCTGTTTCTGGTAATTGCTTGTCATCAGGATCGCATAGTCAACCGTTGCGCCAAGCTGGATCGCACCGATGACGATACTTGCAACGAACGGAAGGGTTACACCCTGATAATACGGGATTGCCATATTTAGATAAATCGCAAACTCGATAACCGCCAGAAGAATGAACGGCAGGGAGATGGATTTGAATACAAACAGGATGATCACAAAGATCGCTGCTATGGAAATGATATTTACTCGCTGAAGGTCGATATCCGTTGTATCCTGAAGGTCCTTCATCAGAGGAGCCTCACCGATGACCATGGATTCCGGACTGTATTCCTTGACGATATCCTGGATCGCTGCAAGCTGTGCGTTACACTCATCTGTTGCGGATGAATATTCGGAGCAGACAAACTGTACTTCATAGTTATCAGATTCCAGCATCTCCTTGATATTGGAAGGGATCATGGATTCCGGGAAACTTGGTCCGATCAGGGAATTCATACCCAGAGACCACTTCACTCCGTCTACTTCATCGATCTTGTCGAGCATCTGTGTTTTCTGTTTGCTGTCCAGTCCGTTCCTGAGAAGGATCATATGGACAGTACTCATATCGAAGTCCTCTTTCAGTTTATCATTTGCGACATTACTTGCCAATGATGCCGGAAGAGATTTATCAATATTATAATAGATCTGTGTATGGTTGTTTCCGTAGATCGCCGGGTACAGAAGTACGAGGAATACGAGAAGCCATACTTTGTAATGCTTTGTGATAAAACCGGAAGCTTTATCCATGCTCGGGATCAGAGCTTTGTGTTTGGTTTTTTCGATTGCTTTGTCGAATACGAGGATCATTGCCGGAAGAACGGTTACACAGCAGATAACACCGATCACAACGCCCTTCGCCATAACGATACCCATATCACGTCCAAGTGCAAAAGTCATAACACACAGTGCAAGGAAACCTGCGATCGTGGTTACGGAACTTCCCGCTACGGATTTGAAGGTATCTGCGATCGCATGTGCCATCGCACGTTCTTTCTCGTCGTATTTCTTCTTATATGCTTCAAAGGAGTTTAACAGGAAAATGGAATAGTCCATTGTTACTCCGAGCTGCAGTACCGCCGTCAGTGACTTGGTGATGTAGCAGACCTGACCGAGGAAAATATTGCTTCCAAGGTTATATACCACTGCCAGACCAACACTTAAAAGGAACAGGATCGGGATCACAAGAGAATCCATCGCAAGAAGCAGTACCAGAAGGGAAAGTCCTGCTGCAATCACAACGTAGATCGGCATCTCCTCCAGTGCAATGTTCTTGATATCTGTTACAACGCCTGACATACCGCTGATAAAGCACTGTTCATTAGCAATCTTACGCATGTCTGTTACGGCTTCCATCGCGGCATCGGATGAAGTTGTATTGTCAAACAGTGCGATCATCATCGTCGCATCGCCGTTAAAGAAGGCATCCTTGAATTTATCAGGGATCATGCTTACCGGGATGCTTAAGTCAGCCACGCTGTCATACCACAGAACATCCTTTACATGCTCTACATCCTGAAACTTTTCTTTTAATGCTGCTACGTCCTTGAGATCCATATCCTCTATGACTACCATAGAGAAGGCACCCATTCCGAACTCATCTACCATGATGTCCTGGCCTTCTACTGTTTCCAGAGAATCCGGCAGATAGCTCAGGATATCGTAATTGACTCTTGTCGCTGCCATTCCCAGGAATGACGGGATCAGCAGAAGCATACTGATAATGACGATTATCACTTTGTGCTTTGCTATCCATTTTCCAACCTTAATCATCATATCCTCCTTGTTGACTTTCTTTTTCATTTATGACTATCAGTCATTTTCTTTTCATCATTAAGAGTTATATACCAAAACTGACTCTTAGTCAATATACGATTCTTTAAAAGTGTCCAAAAACCAACTTATTTTTTTCATTGTGTTGATAGAACTTTATTTAATATTGACTTCCGGTCATTTTTGACTATAATAAAGCACGAAAGACATAGTCAGAAGGAGGGATTTCCATGGGTAAACTGGAACTTAAGAAACAGAAAAAGAAAGATGCGCTGTTCAATACCGCATTCGAACTTTTTACCACCAAAGGCACCAACCAGACGACCATCTCTGATATCGTAAACAAAGCAGGCGTTGCCAAAGGCACGTTCTATCTTTATTTTAAGGACAAGTATGATATCCGCAATAAACTGGTATCACACAAGACCTCGGAACTTTTTTACCAGGCTTACCGTGCTGTGATCGATCAGGAGATCACCGGCTTCCGTGCACAGCTTCATTTTATGATTGATTTTATTCTGGATGCCCTGGAAAAAGACTCTCCGCTTCTGATGTTTATTTCCCGCAATCTCTCATGGGGTGTTTTTCAGGCAACCCTGGAGGATACGATCCCGGATGAGGAGCTTGTGTTTTATGATGCTTATCTCGGACTTCTTGAGAAAGACGAGCATACGTATGAACATCCGGATATGATGTTGTTTTCTGTGATCGAGCTGGCAAGCTCTACCTGTTACAGCTGTATTCTTTATCAGCAGCCGGTTTCACTCAGTGAATATCGGCCGTATCTGCATCGGTCGATTGATGGGATACTTGATAGTTACACAAAGGGACGGAATTAATTCCGTCCCTTTTCAAGTTTTTTATCATTCTTCGCTTTTTCGATCAACTCTGCAATTCTGCTGTTCGTTTTCCCCACTGTTACTCCGGCATCAATGACTTTTTCACAGGAATCCACCAGTTCCATGGCTTCTGCAAAGGCCTCATCACTGATCTCCTCAAATGGTTTCTCTGTCACTGTATGCACAGCGAGAAGGCGTGCGAGCTGGTAGTCGATATCGTTGGTGTACAGGATTCCGGCTGCGAAAGGAATATTTTTTCTCTGTAATTCTCTGTAGACCGGGATTCCGGTTCCTCCGCTGGAGATGACCAGGATCTTTGGTTCTCCTTCTGGTCTTGGAAGTTCCAGGCTTCCGAAGACCGGGTCAAAATATCCATTGTCAATTCCATAAAGATCACGGATCGCTTCTTCCTTAAAGATCGTTTCCGGTTTTCCGTAATGTGCAATGCGGTCGCCTTTTACACAGATGATCTTGTCGGCTACTTTTTCTGCCAGATCGATCTCATGAAGAGACATGATCACTGTGATTCCCTTTTTCTTCGCCATATTTCTGAGAATGGAAAGCAGTTCCAGTTTATAGCGCACGTCCAGAAATGACGTAGGCTCATCCAGGACAATGATCTCCGGCTCCTGACAGATTGCCCTTGCCAGGAGGACTCGCTGACGCTGTCCGTCACTGATCGCGTTGAAATCGCGGTCACCAAGTTCCTGTGCATGAACTGCTTCCATCGCTTCGTCAACCTTCTGCTCATCTTCCCTGCTCAGGATTCCAAGTTTCCCTGTATACGGATAACGTCCGGTTGCCACGATATCGTGACAGGTCATAAGTTCCGGTTTCATACGGTCAGTCAGAACCACCGCCATTTTGGTGGAAAGGTCACGGAAAGACAGCTTTGAAAGGTTTGCATCTGCAATCATCACATTTCCAGAAATGATCTTGAGCTGGCGTGTGATACTTTTGAGGATCGTAGATTTGCCGGCACCATTCGGTCCGATCAGCGTTACGATCTCTCCTTTTTCGATTCCAATACAGATATCATGGATCAGGGCTTTTCCATTATAACCAACTGCCAGATTGTCCATATTTATATATTGCTCTGCCATATCACTGTTTTCCTTTCTGGCGTTTCAGCATCATTGCGATGACGACCGGCGCGCCAAAGATTGAAGTTACGGTACTGATGTTCAGTTCCAGCGGTGCAAATGCTGTTCTTGCGATCAGGTCACTGAGCATACAGAAGACTGCTCCTCCCAGAAAAGTTCCCGGAATGACGACCAGCGGCCTTGACGTATTCAGCGCCTGCTTTACCAGATGTGGAACTGCGATTCCCACGAAAGAGATCGGACCCGCAAAAGCAGTTACTGTAGCCGAAAGGATACTGGACAGAAGGATCAGTGTCACACGAAAGACCTTGATATTAACGCCCATGCTCTGTGCATAAGCTTCGCCCAGCTGATAGGCACCGATCGGTTTGGAAAGCATAAATGTCAGTGCAACTGCAACCGCTACGATCACTGCTGCAATATGTACATTACTCCAGCTCATACCGGAGAAACTTCCCTGAGACCAGCCATGAAGGTTTACGATATCAGAATCCTCTGCAAACGTAACCATAAAATCTGTGATTGCAGAGCAGATATAACCGATCATGGTTCCGGCGATCAGAAGTGTCGCCATATGTTTGATCCGTCTGGATACCAGAAGGATGAATCCTGTTGCGATCAGAGATCCGATAAAAGCGGCGATCACTAATGTATAAGAAGAAACTTTGTTAAATTTCTCCAGGAAATAGATCATTGCCAGTGCTACGACCATTTTGGCTCCAGATGAGATACCCAGAAGATATGGTCCTGCGATAGGGTTTTCAAAAAAGGTCTGGAGCAGAAAACCTGAAAGGGACAATGCGCCACCCAGGATCGCTGCCATTAATAGACGCGGCATTCGGATCTTCCAGATAATGTTGTATTCTGTCTGTGCACCTTCCCGCAGGAAAATGATCTTGAGGATACGTGAAACCGGAATGTTTGTCGTTCCGGTATTGATATTTAATATCAGAATTGCAAAAAGTGCCGCTGCAAGTACTGCAAATACTGCCGCATAACGTGAACGCCGCCGGAAGTTTTCCATATGGAAGGTTCCGGTGCCTTCACCAGTCTGTGCTTTCATCATATTTTCTCCTGTGTTTAATCAATTTTTGTCATAAATGTCATCTGGCTTGCATCTCCGCCGGTAAGCATCAGATGAAGGTCTGTGATCATATTTCCTACAATGTCGGTTGCCTGATAGAGATATTTGCCGGCACACCACACATTTCCTTCTTTGACTGCCTTGAAGTCTGCAAAAAGTTCGCTCTTCTGCAAAAGTTCATCCACGCTGTTAATCGGATCATCAATCGTTCCATTGTATACCAGATAATCCGCATCGATCGCCTGTGTATAAAATTCTTCCATCGTCATCGGCACGGAAGAACGCTTTGTTTCTTCTTCAGAATCCACCTGGGTCGGAACGTAACGGCCGCCTGCGATCTCGATCATCTTCGGCACATAGTCGGATGGTTTTCTTACGACTACGGAGCCATCTGTATTAATATAGAAGAAAGCGACTGTTTTTTCTGTATTTTTGAAATCTTTCAGATCAGAGATGATCTTTGCCTGTTCGTCAAAGAATTCTTTCGCCTCATCTCTCTTATCAACCATTTCTGCATAAACTTTGATCCATTCGGTACGTCCAAGCGGATGGTTTTCGTAACTGGAACGGTCTGTGAATACAGGGATTCCCATCTGCTCGATCATCTCCTGTACCTTCGGGGTGTGAAGGATCATCGTTGACTCAATTGCCAGATCACATCCGGAGTTTACGAGAAGTTCATAATCCGGTTCACTGTATTTGCCGGCAAAAACGATGTCGCCGTTTTCCATTGCCTGTTTTGCCGCATCAACATACCATCCAGATGCCTGAAGGGAAGAAAACTTGATGTCATCCAGTGCGTCCAGAGAAGAAAAAAGAGACATTGCAGATGTCGCTGCCAGGTAAATATTATCCAGCGGCTTCTGAAGTACCACGATATCCTCATCCAGTCCGTCAGGGGCACTCTTTCCTTCCGGTACCAGAAGGAACTGGCCGCTGTCCGGCACATCGATCAGAGTATAGTCATCGTTGTAATAGTATATATGGAAGCATTCTGCAAACTCATTCTGCATTTCTGACTGAAAAGTCAGGCCGGGAATCTCCGGTGCAGAGGAATCGTTATCTGCTGCTTTTGTGCTCACGGACAGGCTGAAAATCCCCATCATGAGAAGGCATGCTGCCATAAGCGGCAGCCACAGTTTTCCTGTACTTCTTTCTTTCATATTCTTATTTTATCCTCCGATTTTTATATACGGGCGATCCGAAGACCGCCCGCTCCCATGATTACTGTGTTACTGTTCTGTATCTGTATTTTCTGTTGTATCTGTACTTTCCGATGTGTCTGAGCTTTCTGAGTTATCTCCGCTATGTCCGCTTACAGCAGCTTCATAAAGTTTGGACGCTTCCTTCTCGCATCCGAACAGAGCCCCATATACTTTACTCCACTCATATTTTGCAAGGACATCCTTCTCATCTTTGGAACGATCCAGGATCATCGGGATCTTGAGGATTGCAAGTTTCTCTGCAAAAGCAGTCATTTCCGGATATTTCGCTGCAATCTGGTTTTCATCGCTCTGTACATCATCCGTCTGTTCTGCATCAGCAGTATCTTCCGTGCTGTCGTCCCCTGTATTCTCTGCTTTTGCAGTCAGGATATCGGATGGTACGATTGCCAGCTTGCATTTATTTTTTACAAGTTCTTTCAAATCTGCATTATCATAAGTGCCTGCTGAAATGATATCACCTTTTTCAAGAGATTCCTTGATCGCATCGATCTTGCAGTCGTCTGCTGTCACAGAAACCGCAGATACATTTTGGTCCGCACCGATCTTATCGATCATTTCCAGTGCCACGTCAGAATCAACATATGTCTTGTCCATCGGAAGCTGGATCACAAGAATGGATTTGTCGATTCCTGCCGGGATCTGATCTGCTTTGTCCTCAGGAACAAGAAGGTAACGAATGACTTCCTGCTTATAGAGTTTTGCATAATCCTGTTCCGTCGCTGCACTTTCTTCTCCATCCGCCGAAAAATTAGAAGAATCCGTGGCCGTTCCATCGGTATTGTTCTGTGTAAGGTCCACACTGTCCTTGCCAAACTCATCATTCAGAGTGATCTCAAGCACGGTCATGTCGTTGTTGTAATAATGGATCTTGAACATTTTGGAATGTTCCAGTTTCAGGGAGCTCATATATTCCAGACCTGTGATCTTTGGCGCCGCATCATCCTTGTATACGGTACCGGCATCTGTCTCGGCTTCCTGACCGTCTGCAAGCTTTGTGGAATTTCCCGCTGCTTTTGCAGTCACACTGCTGCCTCCGGAACTCTTGCTGCCGGAACTGCTGTCCGGGATATCCATGCCGAAATACAGAGTATATTCAATCTCATACGGCTTGGACATCGCTGTTGTACAGCCTACGACTTTATTGTTGGCATTCAACTGGATCGGGATCTTGAAGGTACTGTATTTGTCCCCCTGATCTACCGGATCATACTGATTTCCACTTGCTTTCACATAGATCCATTTACCACTGTTGAATGTCACATATGCCCATGCCTGTCCATCTTCGACACTGATCTTGTCGCAGGTGATATTAAGACCATGTGTACCTGTTCCACCTGACCAGGAGAAAGAAAACTGATCAGAGCCATATTCTCCATCCTTTAAGCCGCCGGCAGAAGAATCTACCTGGCTTGTCTTTCCGTCTGTATTTGATTTGTAGTTATTGCTACTCGAGCTGTTTCCACCAGAACCAGTTGAACTGCCGCCGCTGGAATGACTTCCACCGGAGCTGCTTCCATTAGAACTGCTGCCTCCGGAACTATTATTTCCACCTGAATTACTTCCGTTAGAATTATTGCCTCCATTGGAGTTATTTCCGTTGGAATTGTCGTCTTTGGAGCCATCTCCGCCAGTTCCGGAACTGCTGGAATCTACGTTAAATTTCAGCGTATGGTCATACCACATCTTGTCCTTATCGCCTGCCTCATAATAACGATGAGAGCGGGCAGCCAGTTTCGTATCTTTGTTCAGACCTTCCAGTGCAAATTCATAGGTATATTTGCCATCTTTGTTCTTTTTATAGGAGATCAGCTTACTGTCATCTGCCTTCAGGGCATCTTCCCTGGTGCCAAGGAACAGCCTGTCATATCCTGTTCCACTCAATGTGATCTTTGCCGTAACCTTGCCATTCTTGACGGTAAGCTCACATGCATTGATCTTGAACATCGTAGCTGTACCGGATACATGTGTCACTATACCTGTATAAGTTCCATCCTTCGGAATCTCACTGGATGGTGCGGAGGTCGGTTTCGGTGTAGCTGTCGGCTGTGGTGTGACTGTCGGTGTGGCATCCGGCGTGTCTGTGTCACTCTTTGTGATATGGATGACATAATCAATATCATGCGGCTCTGTCATGGCGACCGTCGTTCCGGTGATCGTCATGTCTGTATTCAAAACCACTGGAATCTCAAAACAGGAACCATCTTCATTGCTTGTAGGCTGATATTCTTTGCCGTCCACGACCAGCTTCGTAAAACTGCTGCTGCTGAATTTGATCGTTGCATAGGTCTGGCCGTCTTTTACCGTAATACCCTCACAGGTGATCTTGGTCTTTCCTGTACCGCCACTGAATGAAAAATCATCTGCTTTGTATGTGCCGTCTGCCAGGGATGCAGCATCTGCTTCTGTCTCAACAACGTCCTCTGTGGTGCTGTCTTCTTCCAGGCTTTCGATACGATAGTCGTCCGCTGCAGCTGTATCCTGCTCTTCAGTATCTTCTTCCAGTGCCCCGATCTGCCAGAGAGAGTCTGAACTGCCATCTGAGCTCTTTGAAATCATTCCTTCACCAGAGTTATCCGCAGAAGTATTTTCCTCCGCTGGCTGTGCTGTTTCAGAACTTTCTGCACTGTCTGTTATCTCCTGTGCAGGTGCTTCTGATATTTCCAAAGGAAGCATGAAATAAAGTTCTTCGTCTGTGTACCAGCTGTCATTCTCTGCATTTCCCGGAACATAGGCTGCCTTCGCACCCAGATACTGCGGATCGATATAAAACAGATAGTGGTATCTGCCCGCCTCATCCAGTGCACCCTCGATCACCGGCGTCCGATCTTCGTCCGTTCTGTTTCCGATATATAATCTGTCATAGGCTGTATTGGCAGAAACGATCTCAATCAGAATGGAATCATCCTCTGCATATGCTTTTTTCTCTGTGATCTGCAGGAATTCTTCGTTTACCGGTGCAGCATCCTGCTCTGTTTCGGCTTCTTCTGTTTCCTCCGCCACATTTTCATCAGATTCCCCGTCTGTGCTTTCTTGTGGTGTATTTTCACTGCTTTCCTGCGCCGATGCATTTTCTGCTGATGCCAGGACTGAAGCCTGTGGTGCGGCCGTCATACTCAGTGCCAGGAATGCAGCAAGAAATTTTTTCGAATGCATACTTACTTCTCTCCTTTTTGATAAAATATATTTATAAGTATCTCATATAGGATGTTCCTCGATATGCAATGCAAAAATATAAAGCCTACTCTCCGATCCAGATGAGTAGACTTCAGTCGCACAAATAAAACATCCTTATTGGTATAGCCGGATGTTTCGTTTCTGTGAAATTCTGCTTTCTTCGGAAGCTTTTCACCGATTCTCCAGCAGGTTTCCTGACTTACAGAGTATTGCCGAATCACGCCTTCTCATGCAGTGCTCTGCACAATGGCTCTGTGATTCTCTCCTACGCTTACAGTGACCGGATCGTTCAGGATTCGCACCTGATTCCCTATTATCTGCGCCGGGCAGCACTGGAGTTCCTATATTCTGCTTTATTATAGCAATATCTGTACCCGGGTGCAATAGTCCAGGCCTGATTTATACGCATTTATACCTCATTTCCAGCATTAGTTCTGGCTAACTTGCACAGAAAAACCGTCTTTTTCCCACTTAGCATTTGTTATTTTTAACAATACATGCTATGATACATAAAAGAATGTAATACGCGGGACATTCCAGTTGCACCAGACATCTTTCAGGATGTCTGAATTCAATCACACTACATAAGGAGATCATAACATGAAACAAAGAAGTAAGATTCTGACAGCATTGTTTCTCAGTGCATCACTGGCAGTTACCCCGGCAGCTTCAGTATCCGTTCTTGCGGAGAATCTGGATGTTGCAGCAGTCGAGGACGTTACCGTAGTACCGGAAGAAGAGATTTCTGATTCCACAGATGATTCTGATTTAACAGAAGACATTATAACAAATGATTCTTACCTGACAGACGAGGACTTTGCAGCAGATGCATCTGCATTCAGTGCGGACGAAGCAGATGTATTCACAGCAGATGACGCCTCTGTACAGGATGACACAGAAGCTAAAACACATACCATCACAATCTCTGTCACCAGCAGCGAGGGGACTGTGTCCGGCATGTATGCCATGGATGATGCAGTCGTTACCAGACAGGAGAACGGTACTTATCTTGTAAGAATGCACCAGAAAAATGAGAACAGAGAATATATGGCTCTCACCAACGACAAGACTGCTGCTACTCAGCACAGAGTTGACTGGTATGTAGCTGATTCTTCTTACTATTATACCATTCCTGTTACCAGCCTCACCGAGCCTGTCTATGCAAGTTTCAGCAAAGCCTCTAATGTAGAGACCGGCAAGGCCTGGGGGAATGTTATGACCATCACTTTTGATTCATCCTCCATGGCAGATACCGACAAGAACGATGCCGCTGCTTCTGACATAAACAAAAAGGCAGCTCTGGATTATTCTTCTGTTGACGCTGCCCTTGCCTCTGTTCCGGAAGACCTTTCTGTCTACACAGATGAATCAGCCGCTGCTGTTACTTCTGCCGTAGATGTACTTAAGGGCGAGTACAAAGCTGCAGAGCAGTCCGATATCGACAAACTGGCTGCCAACATTACCGATGCAGTAAATGCTCTGGTCAAAAAAGAGGCTCAGGCCCTTACCCTTACCGTCACAAACCAGACAGCAATGTTTAATGTTGAAAAAGCAGTTCTTGGTGATGGCAAACTGATCGTCACCCTTCACGGACAGGGTTATCATTACCTGTACAAAGGTACTTATGAACAGGCTGTTGCAAACGGTGATAACAGAGACAACTGGATTGCCGGCGAACAGGTTGACGGACAGTGGCAGTTCACTATCCCTGTAGCAGAGGGAGAAACTTATCTTCCGATCGTAGCTATCTCCAACAGCTACCTTACCAAATATGAACAGGGCGCGAATACTCTGGAAAGAGCTTTCTATCCTCGCCAGGCTGTTATCGACAAGGACGCTGCTACTTTAGTTACCGGTGATTATGACCACACTGCTGATCTGACTGTCAGCAACAGTGTCAAGATGTTCAAGGTTGATGCTGCTTCCCTGCAGACGATCGGCGGACCAAACTCCAACAACTATCAGGAAGTCCTTCACCTGACCATGGGCAGTGACAGCTTCGATAAAGTATTTATCGGTTCTGCTGATGATGCTGCCAAGGCTGAAACAACCACAGATATCACAGAGCGTAAAGCTGACCTCGTTGTAAAAGCAAATGCAATGGGCGGCGCAACTACTACAGATTATCTCGACAAAGATGTGATCTTCTCTTTCCATTCCGTAAAGAATGGCACCTGGTATGAGCGCGTATTCAATGTAAGTAAGGCAAATGGAACCCTTACTGTTACACCAGTTCCGGAGGTTTACCCAGCTACCAAAGTCACTCTGAATGTCACAAGCCAGAAACTCACCACCGGTAAGTCTTTTACATTAAAGGCTACTGTTGCACCTTCCAATACAACCGATACAATTGTATGGAAATCCAGCAATCCTGCAGTTGCAACTGTATCCACCGACGGTACTGTAAAGGCAGTAAAAGCAGGTAATGCAGTGATCACTGCCACGGCAGGAAAAGTAAGCGCAACCTGCAAAGTTACCGTTGCTAACCCTGTTTACAAAGTAACCAGCATCAAACTTACAGCAGCTCCTTCCCGCAGCATCGCAGCAGGCAGAAAAGTACAGCTCAGAGCTACCGTTGCTCCTTCCAAAGCTACCAACAAAGCAGTAACATGGAAATCCAGCAATACCAAAGTCGCAACTGTAAGCTCAACAGGTGTTGTAACCTTCAAGAAAAATGCAGGCGGCAAACGAGTAGTCATCACCGCTACTGCAAAAGATGGCAGCAAGAAATACGCAAAGATCACTCTTGCCTGCATGAAGGGTTCTGTAAAGGCCATCAAGCTTTCCGGAAAAACTACCGTTAAAGCAGGCCAGACTACAAAAGTAACAGCCAAAGTTACCACTCAGAACAGCAGTGCAAACAGATCTCTTGCATGGTCTTCCAGCAACACCAAACTCGCAACAGTTGATAAATACGGAAAAGTCAAAACCATCAAAGGCAAAAAAGGCACCGTTACCATCACTGCAAGAGCAACTGACGGATCTGGAAAGAAAGCATCCATCAAAATCCGCATCAAATAATATCATCTAATCTCAACAGTTGATATTACCGCATAAAAAATATCCTGGCGGGTTCAGTTATGATACTGGATCCGTACAGGATATTTTTATTGTACTGCATATTTGGTTATCGTTTTGCCCGAAGGTGTTTTTATTTCTCTGATGCTTCTTTTGTATCGTCTGCTGAAGCGTCTTTTGCATCTTCTGTTGCTGCCGCTTCGTCAGATTCTTTCTGAGGATTGGTAACTTTTACCTTATGGTCATACCATTTATTTTTCTTTCCGATCAGGGCAAGGTCAAATTCTTTGTCGATAGCCTCAACTGGAATGTCAAAACCATAAACCTCTTCTGTCATTCCATCACTGTATGTGACAGTATCTGTCGTCGGCTGGAGAAGTTCTGCGCCGTCTTTCTGTGCGTCCTCTGCTGTTCCTACAAACAGATTTACGATGTTTTTGGAAACCAGGCTTACATGAAGTGTCATCTTGCCGTCTTTGACTGTCAGAGTTCCCTTGCCATCATTGGCCTCGTTTACATGGAACATTCCGCTGTCTGTATCAAACTCTGCGGTGTAGGTGCCGTCTTCCAGAACGGTATCCTTGGCATCGTCCTTCTTTTCTTCCGTATCTGCTTTGGCATCATCTTTTTTGGTATCTGCGGTCGTTGTAGAAACTGTCTTGGTTTCTGCCAGAACCGGAGTAAAACTTCCAAGCATAAGTGCTCCGCTTAATACGCATGCCATCATTGCCACTGAACGTTTCATAATATTTTCCTCCTGCTTTTACAGGAAATGCCCGGAAGAACCTAGATCCTCCCGGGCAGCCCCGTTATCTTACATAAAAACTGTTTCTTTATTATTCTGCTGCTTCTTCTGTGGTATCAGCTGCATCATCTGTTGTTTCCTCTGCTGCTGCATCATCAGAAGCTTCTTCTGTGTCATCTGTTACTTCTGCTGCATCATCAGCTGTTCCCAGAGAATCGATAGCATCTTTTGTATGTGCTACATACAGATCTTCAACTGCTGCGATTCTTCCAAGACCTTCGATCTGGCAGTCAACGCTGTCAAATGCTCCGGATGCCTCGAACTGGCTCTTCCAGGAATCTTCATCATCACCAGCCATATCATTGTTTGCATGGTCACCAGCTACAACCATAAGTGGACGAAGAACGACTTTCTTGAAGCCTGCATCTTTAACCTTAGCGATACTCTGGATATGCTCAGGCAGCGCGGAATAGATATAGATATAGACGAAATAGATATGGAAGATCAAAAGGTCTATGATTTGATTTCGTCGGGCGAGACGGACGGGATGTTTCAGCTGGAAAGCGAGGGAATGCGCTCGCTGATGATGCAGCTCAGACCGGAGAATCTGGGCGATATAATGGTGGGGATATCTCTTTTCCGACCCGGCCCTATGTCGAAGATACCCGATTATATAGCCGGGAAAAACAACAGAGAGAATGTGCGCTATGCGGATAAGATACTTGAGAAGTCTTTGGGCGATACTTACGGCTGCATGGTGTATCAGGAGCAGGTTATGGAAATCGTGCGCGATATGGCGGGATATTCTCTCGGGAGAAGCGACCTTGTGCGCAGGGCGATGGCGAAGAAGAAAAAGGACGTCATGGAACGCGAGCGGCATGTGTTCATATACGGTGAAGACGATGTGAACGGCGCGTTGAAGCGAGGCGTGTCGAAAAAAGCGGCGACTGAGGTATTCGATCAAATGATGGATTTTGCTCAGTATGCTTTTAACAAATCTCACGCTTGCGCATATGCTGTGGTTTCGTATCAGACAGCATGGCTGAAGTGCTATTATGAGCCGGAATTTATGACCGCATTGCTTAACAGCTTTATCTCAAATTCTGACAAGCTGGCGCACTATATGAGGTATGTAAAACGCCGCGGCATAAAGCTCCTGCCTCC
>OLOR01001586.1_pt1 | contig 20352 bp, 27 predicted proteins | sample 1672521 | NCBI WGS metagenome assembly OLOR01 (sample SAMEA3136695, study PRJEB25190) | human gut metagenome | biome: human gut; feature: human-associated habitat; material: faeces | place: Austria | collected 2013
CTTCTTTATTTATCCATGCTCTTAATACTCCAGTTGCATAATCTAACGCCATAAAGCACACTAAAACAATAAGAGCAGTGTCCCATGTTCCAAATAACCATGTTACTCCAGTTCCTATTGTTGCTACAATAATTTTAAAATAGTTTAATAAGTTTTCCATTTTACACCTTCCTTTTATTTTTTGTATTAAAAAAAAGAGCCTACATCTGTAAGCTCTTAATAATTTTTTCTAATGGTATATACTACTTTTACTTTTATAATATTCCTCAACCGTCAAAGGGGCTTTATCTATATAGTTGCTCTCACTTAAACATTTAGGACATTTATTATAATTTTTATTATTAATTGATAGTGTATCATTACCTTGGCTAAACTCATAACCACAATTAATACATTTTCTTTTACTATAGTTATACCACGACATAATCTTCATCTCCTTAATCAATAAAAATCTTATTCCATCCTGTATCTTCTTCAAATTCTGCTAGGGTATCTTTAGTAAATGGTTGTAATAACCTTCTTACATTATCCCAATTATTATGAATTTCCCTTAAATGCTGACTCCCTTTTTTAGTATAAGCAATACCTAGTTCCATATTTTTAATATTAATATTTTTATCATATATTTTTTCATATGATGTAACATATTTTAACATATTATCTAATATAAGACCTAACTTTTCCTCGTTATAGTATTTGTAAAGTAATGATGGTATATTATGCATAATATAATTTATCCTTAAACCAGGTCTTGGGTGACTATCATTTTTTAAATTATCCAAATCATAATCATTATAGTTCTGATGTTTTCCATTATCAAATATTTTGAATAGGATATAACAGGATAAATTACAAAGAGATATTTCGTGAATTATCTCATCAAAACTTTTATTATGATAATCTTTAGCCATCAATAATCTATTTATAGAGTTAGCTATGGCACAACAATCTGCATCATATTCTAATGTTTGCCTAAATAAGCCATTTTGAACTAAGTCATTTGACATAGCTTCATTTAAAAAAGCAATATCATCATGTCCAGCAAGATGAGTTATAAGATCACAATGACCAAATCTAATATGACTATATTCATGTGCTACCAAAAATACCATCGCAAAGTACAAGAATGTTGCACTATTAACTGTAATATTTTCATTTTTAAATATTTCATTAGAAACTTTTTTGTTTGCAACAATATTATCAAATATTTCTTTTAATCTAATAACTGTACCAACATTAACTGCTATGAAATATTGACTTTGAACTTTAAAAGCACATGCATTGATACTCATATTATTAGCATAAAATATATTTGCTTTAGGTAAATTAGGATTTAAATTAATAGTTACTTCTAAATATTGCTTAACAACATCTAGCATACTCATAAGAATAGGATCTAATTCAAAGCTCCCCCTTGGAATATATATACCACCTTGTTCTCTCATAGCATGATTAAATATTTTTTCTTCATCTGTCATAAAAAAATCCCTCCTATTATATAAAATATGATATAATAGAGGTAACAGAATACTCTATTATATCAACACCCCATATATGAGCTGCAACTCTATGAGGTGTTTTTCTTTATTTTACAATATTTTATTATTAATTACAAATTTAAACAATAAAAAAAAGACTAGCCTTAACTACTCTTATCAATTATTTAATATTTAATTTTACGAACAATATTAATCAATTATTAATTAAATTATATAATATAATTATATTTAATCGTATAATTAATTTTGTTCATTTTCTTTACATCAAGTTATGATTTTACACTTTTAATAATTTTACTAATTGAGCTGATTTTACAGTGATTACATTGTTTCTTTTTTCTATTTGTGTACCTTCAATGAAATTATAATTTGTTACTCTATCATATATATCGCCATTACCGTAAGTCCTAGCAATTAAAGAATTAGTTTGATTATTAGAATATACTTCTATCCATTTTCCAATATACAAATCATTATTACCATTGTTTTCTATTATGGTTATTCTTGTTTTGTGTAATCTCACATCGCCTACATAAATCCCTATAAAATTATTTACTGCATTACCCGATGTATATAAACTAAATTCACCATTATCTTTACCATCAGTTTCAACCTTAATTTTTGCACCAGTTGGCGTATGTGGTAAATTTATCTCAAATCCATTTCCAAACCATTCGAATTCAAAATAATTTCCTACTGTATTCGACTTATAAAATTGCTCTGTTGTTAAATACTCTAAAGTCCAACTACCGTTTCTTTCAACATCAGTAATAGATGTTTTATAACTATTTATAGGCAATAGAAATACAATACCATTTAAATACACATCTCCACCTACAGCTTTTATTATTATTCTACCTCTTGAAATATCAGCTATAGGATTTACTTCTTTTACATATTCATATTCAGAATTATGTTGTTGTAACGTAGGCACATTTTCAATTACATTTCCATCAATGTAATTAGATATTGTATAGTTACCAGTACTTAACTTTGAAAGAGTTGAAATATAAAATTTTCTCCTTACAAAAAAGCTAGGTACTTTAAAATGAACCTCACCACCATTTGAAATTTTAATTGAATTTGTTAAACCTAATTGTAACTTTCTACTGTTTTCGGGAATTGATGAAAGAGTTTCTATCTTTGCATTATTTAAGTAAAATGGAGTTAAATAAGAAACAAAATAATCATTATAATTATCGTTATTATTTACAAACCTATTAGAAACCGAAACCCCACTTAAACATTTAAAAATCAAATCACAAAGTAGAGAATTTCCAGCATCGTTTAAATGAACATCATCAGAATAATAAACATTTCTTATATCTTCGCCATTTAATTTTTTATTAAGTAACACTTGATGTAAATTTACCAAACTTATATCCAATTCTTCACAAATCTCTATAATAGCATCTCTGAAAATTAAATAATTTTCCTCTCCTTCATAACTATCTACTATTTCTCCATTATTAAATTTAGGAGGTGCAGTAACAATTATTAAATCTTTTTCTAATTTATTAGCTTGTGTACATATAAATCTAAGTTTTTCTTTGTAACCATCAATATCTTTTGCCATAGTATCATTTCTTGCTGTACCTATTATCCAGTAATCTACATCTATACCACTATCTATAGGTTTCCCATCAGCATCCAACAAAACAGAAATACTTGGTATTATATTATTAATATTAGTTCCCCCAACTGCAACATTTAAAGGTAAGTAATCTCCAACAGTTCCTTGGTAATTTAATGTATATAATTTATTAGCCAATAACCACATCCATGTTTTAATATATTCTGATGAACCTGTACTTATCATTATGCTATCACCAGCAACATTACCTTTTATAATGTGTTTTCTTTGAATTTTATTTGTAATATTTTTATGTCTAATAATAACTTCTTCACTATTTTCTATCTTCATTTTATCCAATTGTTCGTTAAGTTCTACAATCCCATTTTCAATTTTATTTAAATTAGCAGCACTTACTGGTGTACCTTTTTCAATAACTTGTCCAGTTATAGGATAAAGAGTAATTGTCCCATCAGGATTTTCTACAGATCTATAGGTATTTGGTTTCTCTACAACTCTATCTTTCCAAAGAGTTTTTTTGTATGCCATCTAATCTCCCTCCATCCTTTGTATTTTAATGCCATTTTTTAATTTAACCTCTTTAGTATTAATATCTACACAGTAATTAAATATAGAGTTAAAAACATCCATATTATCAACAATATTTACCACATCATAAATATTGCTCATTATAGATGCCTTTTCTCCAAAAACATCTTCCATAGTTAATGGCTTTGAACTTGTTTGAACTGGAGAAACTATTTCTCCAGTTTCTTTTATATATGTTATTACCATCTAATTCCTCCTATAATGTTAAAATATATGATAAAGATATCCTTCCGCATTGGTCATAATATTCTTTATCATCAATGTCAACCCATGTATAATAACTAACAGCAGTAACATCTATTCCAGTATTGCCCACATTAAGTTTCTTCAAATAAAATGAACTTAATCTCATTCCATGTCTAGTGTATTCACCATCTAGACTTACAACACTAACTAACGCTTTATATGGTTTATTTTTAAATTCATCAGGTATATTTATTTTTGTTGCAACTCCACTATCAACCCAAACCGAGCCTGTATAAGTTAAGTAATTATACTTTTTAGATTCTCCATTTACATATCTCTCTAATCCATCCGCACTAATCTTAGTATAAGAACCATCTTCATGATAATAAATTGAATAAGAATTATTGTGCTCCACTCTATCTCCACTTTCAGGACTTCCAATAGAAAAATTCTCACCATCAAACTTATACGTTTTTCCATTTAATTTTCCTTTTATGGATAATTCCCAAGATTCAGCATTTTGTTTTACTAATACTTCAACATCTTTCCCAGTTACTTTTGTTGCAATTTCTTCAGCAGTTTGCTTTACGTAACTTTCAAAGTCTTCATTACTTACCTTTTGTTCTACTTCCCCAGCAACAACCTTTATTTCAGTTTTAACCTTATCAACTTCAACTGATACATTACCTTTTCCAGTACTTTGTTTCTCTGTATTACTTTTCCCTACAGCTTTATATTGTTCAGTTAAACCTCCTGAATATGAAAGAGTCCTACTAGTAATTAACGTATTTATTAATGTTCCATTATTACTTATCGTTATGCTATCTCCCGCTTGCAAAGCTGGATTCCCTTGAAGTTTAATATCGTATGGAACATAACTTATTTTACTTAAAACATCATATATATTTTTTATTACTGCAGCTGGATTTTGACAAAATAAATTATCAACAATATAATAAGTATTTTCTCCGTCTCCTAATTCTTCTTTAATCCCAGTAATCTCAACTATTACTTTATCTATTTTAGATACTGTAAATGCCTTATTCGAGAATGTAATAAGATTATCTCCAGTAACGGTGTTATAATCATAACTACTTAATTCATCATTTATTATTTCGTCTGTATATAGACTTTCACTAGCATAATTAAAATTACTTTCAACACTAACATCTATATTAAATATTTCTAAATATCCATCTCGTGATATTCTTGCATATCCACCAGCAAGTTCTGCTATATACATTAAGGCTTTTCTTAATGTTACATCTGTTAAATCTGGCTTTATAGATACTAAATAATCACTATTAATAAAAGTGTTTGTTTTTAATTTAACACCAGCTTTATTAGCTATATCTAAAGTTATATCTTTTATAGTTGCAGGAAATTGTAGGTCAGTTATATAATCTTTCTCAAATTTAATCATTCTATCATTAGCATATATTTTTATGCTAAATCTAGTTTTATCTATATCTTCAATTATAAAAAAACCTAATGAAATAAATTCAAAAGTATCAGAATTGGTTTCAACCCCTATCTTTATTTCAAACTCATTTCCTTCTAGAAAATCATCAATAACATCTTGGGTGTTTTCTAACTCTACCTCAACGGATGACATAATTGCAGAGCCAATTGAAAACTCACTTTCCATAAATAAATTTTCATCATAATTTATAGAAATTATTTCACTATCACTATAAGTTTTGTTGTTAATTAATATAGTAGACTTAAGTAATCTAGAAGGTTCTTTAATAGCTCGTTTATACTGACTGCTTACATTTATCAATTACATCACCTCTCAACTAAATTAAATTTAACTCCATTCCATTTAACTACTCCATTTATTGCTGAATAAGCTGGGGATGTTCTATCACCAACATACATTGTTTTGGTTACTACACCTAGTTCAGGATCTGGATAAGTAACTTGAAAAAATACATCTTTAACAGCTTTTAATAAAGTTGAACATTCACTTTGAGATAGTGGCCCCCACTCACAATTTAATTTTCTTTTTACTGCAATTCTATCTCTAATTAATTCTCCATTTGTATTTCTGTTACTTTCTCCATCTAAATCTGAAATTGTAACTTCAAAAGCTTTAGGCGTAGCTATTGCTACGCCATTTATCTTTAACATATAAAATTATCACCTCTATATTCTTATTAAATTAGTTCCAGCTTGTCTTTGTACTTTGTTTATACTGTCTATAACAATCTTACCTAAAGTAGTTTGCCCGACCTGAATAGTAAAATTAATAGGCTGGTCATTGTTATTATTAGTACTTGATTGTGAAGGTAATCTTTCAGCAACCTTATTAGCTAAATCAGTTATCCATCCTGTATTATTTTCTAAAGGCATTACAGCTTCTTTACCAGCTTCACCTACCATTGCAATTGTTGGACTATCTATAATTCCTCCTTTTGCTAATTTAGGAATTGTAGGAATATTAATTCCCTTCCCTCCAAGTCCGGGAACCCAGTCTGGAAGTTTTATTTTGTTTAAACCTTTAATCATTGTATTTATTGCATCAATAATAGAGTTAATAGGTTTTTTTGCAATATTCACTAATCCGTCAAATATACCTTTAAATATATTTTGCACTCCCTGCCAAGCCTTTTGCCAATTTCCAGTAAATACACCAACTATAAAATCAATCAATCCACCAAACATTGTTTTTAAACTATCTAGTATAGGTTTTATATAGTTACCTATATTCCTAAATGCCTGTATAAATTCATTTCCTAACCAATTTACAACTGGTTTTAAACAAGTATTCCATATTCCAACAAGTATTTCTCCTATTTTCTCTATTGTAGGTTTCCATGCTTGCCATATTTCACTTAAACCATCAATAATCTTTTTAAGGCATTCTCCTAAAAACTGCACTACTGGTGCTATACAATTAGTCCATAAAGACATTGTTATCTTTACTATATTATCTACAACAGTACACCAGGCATCCCACAATATAAATAGTATAGGCTTAAGAAATGTAATTAAAAGATCTCCTATTAAAATTAATGCTCCTTTTATAGCTTCCCAATAAGGAGTTAATGCACTAATTAATGCATTCCAACCATCTATTAGTGATTGCCTAAAGGTATCAGATGTTTGCCATAGATATACTACTGCTGCAGTAACAGCAGCTATTATAGCTACAATAGCTAAAGCAATAGGACTTATTCCAAATAATCCATAACTAAACACTTTTAAAGGTGTTGAAAATTCCATGGCTAAAGCTAAATTTTTAAACCATGTAATCAAAGGTATAAATATTCCACTTATTGTGCTAACTATAGTTCCCCAGTTAGCAGCAACAAAGATACCTATAACTCCTGCTACTAGTCCAGATACTAGTGAAATAATAATTTCCTTATGCTCTTTTATGAAATTCGCAATACTTATAAAGGTATTTCTTACTTTAAGTGCAAACTCTTCTACTTTCCCAGCTAATTCTGATAGAGCACCTTCTTGCTCTTCAGTATTAAAGGTTGGAATATCAATTCCTCCTGCTGAACCTCCACTAGATGATCCACTCCCTGAATCTGAATCAGAACTATTTTGATTCACTTTATTGATCTCATCAAATCCTGCAAGAAATCCTTTTGCATCTTTAGCTGCTTTTTTAGCACTATCTCCTGCATTATTATATGCATCACTAACTCCATTAACTGCACTACTAACTCCACCGATAGCATCTGCTGTACTTCCAGCAGATGAACTAGCTGAAGTTCCAAATAATGCATTCATAAATCTAGCTACAATACTAGTGACCTTTACTAATGCTTGTACAAACGAATTTAATATAGGGAGTACAACTTGTACTATTGGCATAAAAGCATTGCCTAACTCTATTTTTAGAAGATTTAAATTATTTTGTAATACTCTTAATTGATTGGCTGGAGAATTTAATGTTCTTGCTAAATCCCCACTTGCTGTAGCTGTTTGTTGTTGTATGGCGATATATCTAGCCATTACTTTTTCCGTATTACTTAATTCACTTCCAGTTTTGGCTATTCCATTTGCATAAGCATATTGTTTAATAGTAGCATCATCTACTAATATACCTAACGCTTTAAGTGGCTCTGTTTCTCCTGTTAAGCCAGTTCTAATTTTAGTAAATGCTTCCTCACTACTTATGTTATAAAAACTTGCCATATCTTCGGCAAGTAATGTCATATCTTTTGAAAGATTTAGGGCTTCACTTGATGCTAGCCCCATTGATTGAGTCATATTATATAAAGTTGCTACATTTTCTCTAATAGCATACCCATTTAACCCTAATGTGTTTTGCAATTCCTCTGACCATCGCCGAACATCATTGGATAGAGAACCAAATACAGTATCAAACATAGAATCACTTTCTATAGAGTCCATAGCTGTTATAATACTATCTTTTATAACTTTACCTATACCAAGAGCAGCAATCCATTTACCTACTCTACCAAAAATATTTTTTATATTTCCTAGAGATTTATTAACTCTTTTCTCCATATTGCTAACTTGATTTGTTACATTAGCTATCTGTTGATTAAATTCTCTTGTTTGAGCTTCAATAACTATTTCTAATTCTTCTATAGTCATTTATCTATTGTCACCCCCTATTTTAGAGTTAACTGTATAAGCAAAGGCAGTAAACTTCGCTTTATAAGCTTCCATTTCTGCCTCTCTTGCATTCTTCTCGCTTATTTCTTTTTCTTTATTAAATAAATCAGGATATAAATCCCAGACTGGAGTTACTTTTGCATTTTTATCAAATAAAACTGCTATATTTTCTCCTATTTGTCTAGCTAACATATAATTCATAGCTATATTTTCTTTTTGCCTAGCTTCTTCTTTTCTTCCATGAGATGTAATTAAATCAATTAATTCATCTATAGTACTTTCATAAAATAATCCAGGAGAAATACCTATGTCTAAACAAATAGGATATAATTCATTAATTAATTCAGTAAAAGTTTCATAGCTTCTTTTGCTTCTTCCTTGTCCACTTCCTGCTCTTGGTTCTGTGGACTCTCCTTGAAAAAACCACTTACCTTCATTATGTTCATACACTCTTGTTGAAGTGTAAATAAGTCACCATCATTATCTATATATTCATCAATAAGATTGTCTACTTTTTGAGCTGTCCATCCATGCTCTAATGCTTGTAATGATGAATGAAGTATTGCTGATATATCACCAACACCTAATACTTTCTTTTTTACTAGCATTAACATTAATGACTCTCCGCCTAATTTTTCTTCAAGCTTTCTTGTGTTCTGAGTAGTTAATCTACATCTTAACTCTTGTCCATTAATTTCTAAAGTATGATATTTCATTATTCTTCACCTTCCTTGATTTCTTAAACTGATAATGGGTCTGATGGATTTTCTATTTCAACATCACTTTGTAAAGCCATTGATACAGTAAATGTTATTAATGCATTAACACCACCGCCCCCAATCTTTACACTTACTTGAGCATCCCATTTAAATTTTGTTCCGTCTGGGAATTCCATTTGGAATTTAACTACTGTTTTATTTGCTTCAAACCCTTTTAATATTCTAAATGGTGATGTCGAAGAAGAGTTGTCATATTTAAATGTAAACTCTAAATCTCCATAATCCCCTATACCTTGTTCATATTTCTTTGCTTTATCTGCTAAAGTAGTTACATCAACTTTTTCAGGATCTGAACCAATTTCAGGAACTTCTTGAAGTCCTTCTAAATTGGTATAACTTGACCCACTTGTTGAATATCCTAATTTAATGCCATTTGCTAACATATACTCTCCTCCTTAATTTCTTTGATATACTCTAAATGTTTTTATATCAACAATACCTTCATATCTAAGAACTTTATGCTTTAAGTTGCTTGGAACTGGAGCATCTTTACAAAATGTTCTCTTTAATCCAAGTTGAGTTATTGCTTCATCTATATTTAAAACAATCTCTGAAGTACTTCTATCATTCCATACTTCTATTCTATAGATAACCCTGCAAGTAGCTTCTTTATTATCTACTACCTCATAAGTAGAATTATCTTCCTCTGAATAAGTTACAGCAGGTAGTTTGCTCCAATCATTTGGATATTCTTCACTTACTGTAACCCTTTCAATTTCTTTTAATTTTTTATAAATTATAGGCTTAAAATTAACCAAGTTATCACCTACTATTACATATTCTTTTTATTTCTTTGTTTATTTGATATCTAACTATATTACCTATGGCTTTTTCTTTGCCTACTACTGCTGGATACATATAAGGTTGTGCTGCTTGTCCTTCTGAATAGTAAAAATCAACTCCACCAATGGTTACAAGTTTAAAATGATATTGCTCTGCTACTGCTGGTTCAATCTCGCTAGCTGGAATATACCAACCATCTGATTTATAAGTTATCTTACCCGCTAATTTAGAAGCAACTCCACCGCTTTTTGCACCTAGTGGCCCTGTTCCAAACTCTACATAAGCAGCGTACTCATGATTCGTAACAACTCTTCCCTTAGTCTTTTTACCATCTTTTTTAACCATTTCAAATTTAATTGAATCCCTTAATGTATCATCACTTAAACCTGATTCTGGACAATAATCCTTAGCATATCTTTCTATTGCTTTCCCTGCCTTTTCTACAGCATTTTCAAATACAGCCTCACTATTACCACCTAATTCATCAAGCTTTTTCATAAGCCTTTTTACGTTAGTTATAGCCATTATATCTTCTCCAATTCTATTAATTGGTGTGAATATGGTTTAATTGATATTATCTTATAGTCTGGTTTACTATCTTTATCTACAAAAACACATATTCCATCACCTTCATTTAAATTTTCTGGACCATCATAAAGCATATTAAATATATAATTTAATCTCTCACCATATATTTCAGCTTGTAACTTTCCACTCGCTGGATATATATTAGCTTTTATTTCAATTGGTTCATTAGAATAATCCTCATAAACATTACCTTCATCATCTTCAGTGTTTATTTTTTTCTTAAGCCAGCAAGCTTTTTTATTCTTTATTCTCATTGGCCAATCTCACCGCCTTTAATCTCCTATAGGAGTTTAATCTTTTTTTAATATTTTCAGGAATATCAGTACTATAACTTACAGATACCCCTCCTTCACTTCTAGAAGACTCTCCTTCACTTCCTAGCCTGTTATAATAAACAATTGCTAATTCTCTTTGCAACCCAAACATACGCGGTAATAATACATCTCTATTGCAGTAATCTAATATTTCTGTTTCTGCATCTTCTAATAGTTGCTCCAATAGAGCTGTATCTTCTTCATTTAACCTAACTTTCAATTTATCTATCTGCATTTTTAATCACCTAAAAAGAAAGAAGAAGACTATGCTTCTTCTTCATTTTCTATTTCATTCTCAATTAAAAATATAAGATCATCTTTTTTTATTTTATGATCAAATTCAATCCCCTTTTCTTCTGCTAAGCTTTTTAATTGATCCAATGTTAATTTGTTTAAATCAACATCATTATTTTTAAATTCCTTTTCTTTAATTTTAGTATCTTTAAATACCAATCCAACTATTCTTCCCATAATACTTTCTCCTATACTGCTTTAGTATGTGCATATATACCAACTGTCTTATTTTCATAAACATCTGCTAGCCCATAGTTTCTATAACCAAACTTCCATGCATCTGCAGATTGATTTTGTTCTGGAGTAACTATCTTAGGTACAACATGCTTAGGGAATTGAAGTAATGCTGATGGTTCAATAATCATAAAGTTTAAATCTTTAGCATCTGATGCCTTTTTATATCCACCTTTTTCTTCATCACTACTTTTACCATCATTAAGTTCTATAGCTGAATAGAATCTAGATTGTGGTACTTCAATAACTGCTGCAAACTTATCCATTACTGCTTTAGATTTAGTAGTATCTAGATCATCTACTAATCCTTTTAATGTTGGGGTAATAAATAATACTCTTCCTTCTGAAGTTACTTCTTCTTCATCCATTTTAGTTGAAGCTGTTCTTAATGCTTTTATTACTGCTTCACCAGTTGATAAATCTTCATTAACTACTGTTACACCTGATTTACTTGCGTAAGTAGCAAATCTAAATGCATCTATTTCTGGAACTACCTTAGTTCTTATAAACTCACCTGATAGTTTTCCAAATGCTAATCCTACTGACTCTTCATTATCCATAGCATCAACATTAAACATTCTACCTCTTTCATAGTTAAATTTAACTGTTTCCCATGTTAATGTAACATCTCCATTAACATATCCTGAATTTCTATCATAATCTCCTAATCCATCCATATCTATCTTAGGAATAATGATTTCATTTGTATTTGCTCCTTCTCTTGCTAAACTAGCATCACTATCTAGTATAGAAGTCAATGCTACTTTCTTATAAACCTCATCTAGTAAAGGTACATATTTCTTTGCTAAACCAATTGTATTTGCCATAATTTAATCATCCTCACTTTTCTTAATTTTAAAGCCCCATAGCTTTTCTTAATGCTGCATCTTCTGCATTCCCTTGACCACCCTTATTAGGTGTTTGTTTCCCTCTTAATTTTTCATTTACAGCTCTCTCTACTGCAGTTTGGAAAGCCTTTTCTACAGCTTCAATACTTTTATTGCATTGCTCTGCATCTGAATAATTAAGAATATCTACTAATTCTTTAGGTAGATTCTTTTCTGCTAAAGTTTCAAAAGCTGTTGCTCTTAATTCTCTAGTAGTTATATCTTTTTCTCTTTTTTCTAGCTCTGCTAATCTTTTCTCTTCTGCATATTTTGCTTTTTGCTCAGCATTCATCTTAGCTAGTTTTTCTGCTTCTGTTTTAGCTTCTTCGACCTTTGCTTGATAATCAGTTTCCCATTTTCCTTTTGCAGTCTCTAAAGCTTTTGCTACTCTTTTATCAAATTCAGATTGATACTTTTTATCTTTTAAAATATCATCAAAAGACTTATCTTCTCCCTCTAAAGTTTGATTATCATCTGTTTCACCTTCACCATTACTATCATCAGTCCCAGTTCCAGCGCCTCCGTTACCTGCTCCACTATCTGCATTAAGAAAAGGTCTAGAAACTTGTCCTAATCCAAATAGTTGAAGATTCATAATTAATTTTCTTTTCATTTCTTCCTCCTCGCCCCTAATGTTCATTGCCCATTAGGTTCAAATATTATTTTTAAGCAGTTTAACGCCTTACTTAGGGCATAATAAAAAGCCTTAGTTTCCTAAGACTTAATTATTTTTTAACCTTATAATTTTCCCATTTCTTATAAACATCTACATACATTTCTTTTTTATCTCCATTGTATGTACATTCATAATTAACCACCATTACTCCTCTATTATTTTAATTCCATATTTATCTGCCACTTCATGCTCAATTCTACAACCTCTTGCATTTCTCCAATCTCCACCAAAATATGCAATATCAGCTTGTGAAAGAAGTTGTATTGATTTGCCTAAATACCAAACTGGTACAGATTTATTAATCTCTCCTGGATAGTCTTCAATAAAAGAATCTATTAATTCTACAGACTCTCCTATTGTTTCTTCTGCTCTAACTCTAATTTCTTCTCTAGTTTTTAAAATTTCTTCGTCTGTTAAACCTCTCATTGGTTGAGATATAAATAATTTTTTCATAAATATTTCCTCCTTAATTTTAAGTATAATAAAAGCACCTACCTAAGTAAGTGCTTTTACTATCTTCCTGGTTTAAACTGTTTCCCACAACTTAAACAAGTTATTATTATTTTATTTTTGCCAAGCATTCCAGTTGCTACTCCCGCTATAGGAGTTAATATAATCCCTCCAGCTATAGCTTTACCTAAACTAAATCCCTTTTTATTAGCAGTAATTTGAGTACTTCCACAATTAGGGCAACATACTTGACAACTAGCCTTATATTGTCTATTTTCCTGTTCTATAATAGCTTTCTTTTGCTGATATCTAATTTCTTCCTTAAAATCTTCTTTAAGGCTTGTACATCTTTTATAATTATTTATATAATCTTTATCAAAAATAAGCTTTATTATATCGTGAATCCACCAAATATATAACCCTCCAGCGGTTATAGTAAATAATAATGCTTTTTTCCAATTTCCTAAATACCAATGATGTAATCCAAATATAAATCCAAATATACATAATAGTAAAGCTGTTATTCTATTTTTCTCTTTCATAAGAATCCCCCATATTACATAATAATACAATTATATAACATAATATGGATCTTATGAATAACTATTTTTTATCCTTCTTATTGTAAGTCTTTGCTTTCTTTTCTAATTCTTTTGCTTTATCTTCTCCATATTTATCTACTACAAATCTATCATACCATTCCTTATATGTTATATCTCCTTTAATTACATGGCTTTTCCCTGTAACTACATCTCTTGTTCTAACACCAATTCTTTGAGCTACTCCACCATCAATAACTGGCCCTATTGAACTTCTACACCATGGATGCATTGGTGGAAGATTTACTCCTGTTTGTGCTTCACTTATAGGAAATATCTTACCATCTAGCTCTCTACATATATTACTTACTTTAAGATCTAGTTTTGCATAATATCTATATTTCTCTATTCCACATTCTTTATATCCTTCAACTGCTGCCATGTTTGTATAGTAAGCAGCTTCTGTTCTTACTAATCTTCTTGCAGCACTTTCGCCAACTTCCATTGTTTCAGTTAACTCATTTATCATTTTCTTTAATGGCTTACCATTTAATAATCCTGATATTACAGTTTCATAAAGCTGTTCTGTTAATTTTGATGTATTACCCCATATTCTTTCTGAATAATACCCTCCTGCAAATGGCCTTTTTAATATAGCTTCAATAGTTTCCTTTCCTAAAGCTCCTACATCAAATCCTATCTGCATACCTCTTTGTACTTCCCACATATGGGTATAGTATGATTCATTCATATTTTGAATAAATAGATTTTTATCTAATACCATTTCATTTACTGCAACTTCATTCATTATCTGCTTTAAATTATCTACTAATGTTTCTTTAAGAACCTCTTTTCTTGCTATTCTTGCAGCATAAGCTGGTGCATCTAATTTAGCTGTTAAAAACTTTCTTAACTTATCATCTTTTGTATTTAGAATTAACTTCTTTATCTCTTTTCTATCTAACTTTGATAATTCAGTATTCAAGAATTCTTTTACTTGCTTATCATTAAGCTCACCATTCTTCTTAAGCTTATTGTATATTCTTCTAACATCTACTTCTATTTCAGCTATAGCCTTTATATAAGCCTTCCTTAACTTTCTATATGTTATATCAGCATTTAACTGCTGTTTGTCCATTATAGCGTTTGTTCTTGCTTCCCAATAGCTATTATTCCTACTCTTCATTTACTACATCATCTTCTTTATCAGTATTTTCATCCTCATTATTAGGATTATCTGATTTATCATAAGGGAAACCAAAAGCTTTTTGTTGCTCTTCAATGTTTCTCTTCTTCTCTTCTTCTAATCTTTTTCTTTCTTCATTAATATCAATTTCTGGATCATAATTCTTAATTCTAGTTTCCCATGATATGAATCCTTCTGTTTCTTGTGCTATTCTAGCAAGTAATTCATCATCTACTGGTAAACTTCTTTTCATACTTATATCTATATCAGAAGATTTAATATTATTTGCTCTTATACCTTCTAAATTTTCTATAAGTTTAAGCCTTTTTCTTAATCCCTTTTTAAAATATCTTTCTTTAGTTTTACCTAATTGTTCAAGCCCTAATAATTTATATTTCATTGCAACACCAGAAGCATTACCTACAAAATTTTCATCAGTTAAACATGGTACTTTAGAAAACTCATGTATATCATCTTTTAAAGATTTCTTTAATACTTCTACTTGATCCTCACTCAATGATTTAATTAACCATTTTGCATCTCCACCTTCATCAAGCTCTAGTATCTTTTGTTCTAATAAATATTGTACTGTTTCACTTACTTCTTCTTTGGTATCTCCTAAGTTTTGACCTATAAGAACTAAAAATGCATCTACTAACTGTTCCTTGTCATTAACTCTATCTGATTGTAATTTATTATAAGCATCTATTAATGCTATAACTCCTTCAAAATCTCCTCTAGCTTTTTTATTATTTGTATACTCAATAATAGGTATTCCATTAAAATAATGTTCCTCTATATCTACTTCTTTTACAATTGAACATTCACTATTTAATGTTGGAACTTCATATATTAACTTTTCTGATTCTGTATATACTTCTACAGTATAATTATCTATAGCATTTTCTAAAGTAATATTAGGATAATAATGAACTGCAAACATTGGTTTCTCTTTAACAGAAGTATCTACTACCAAGAAAGTATTTAAAGGACTTAATGAAGCTAATTCTATCTTTGGTTTTTCATCAGTATTCATATATATTAATTCATATGTTCTACCGAATATAGATAAATCTAAAGCTAATTCATTATTATGACTATCTTCATCTATTTCAGTAAAATTAATATTTAATGCATCAGCACCATCTCCACTATATGAGATAGGTACACCAAATACATATCCAATTGCTAAATCTGTTATATATTCTGCATGATTACATACTATTTTATTATTAGGTATATTCTTGTTTTTAAATGTTCTATCTAGTATTTTATGAGCTCCCTCATAATAATCATTTAATTTGTTTAATCTAGCTTCTACTTCAAGCCTATGCTCATTTATGCATGAAAAAAGAAGCTTACTAGATACTGTTCCGTCACTATCTAGAAACTTCCTATCTCTTACTATAGCCATACTATACTTCTCCTATCTTATTCCTAATTTATTCTTATTTCCTACACCTATATTCTTCTTTACACTTTCTGTGTAAATTGCATATCTAAGTGCATCTAATACGTCATCCCATAGTTTAATAGGTTCTCCAGTAGTCTTATTCCACGAATACATGAATATTTCTTTTTTGAATAATTCAACTTTATCCTCAACTACTTTTAATATTTTTGATTTAATTAATTTACCTACCTCACCTATTCCAGCTAATACTGCTTTGTTTGCATTCTTAGCATTTATTTTTTCTTTTTTAAATTTCTTTATATACTCTGGTCTAGCAGTATCACAATAAAAAACTATATTCCCATATTTATTTTTTATTTCTTTAGCTATGCTAACCCAATAGTCTATCTCCTCATGTTGTTTTGAATGTTCTTCTAAAAGATATGTATCTCCTTTATCATCTCTTCCTAGAACTACTATTGCTCCTGGATGTTCATATCCCCAGTCAACACCAGCCCAAAACTTAACAAAATTTATATCCTTAATATCATTTGATTTAACATAGTGTATTTCTTTTCTAAAGTCTTTATATACAACACCTTCTGCTGATACCCATAAACCTTCTATATCTCTGTCATAAAACATTCCTGTAGCTGTTGAGTTCTTTATATTATTAATATATCTTTCACTTAGGAAAGTATTATCATCTAGTGTATAATGGAATACTTTAGTTGTAACTCCATCTTCTTTATCAATAAAATTAACTTTAAACCAATGTTCTGGTTGATCCGGATTGGTATCTATTAATAATCTAGCACCTTCTCCTGAACATCTTGACTTTATTTCATTAAATACCATTTCATTTGCCATTGTAGCCTCATTGATATATGCCCCAAAAGCTGTCATACCTCTGATTCTTCCCATATCATTTACTTTACTATGGCCAAAGCAACATACTTGTACACCAAATAATAAAAATCTATTATGCTTATCAAATTTAAATTCAATATCATATTTATTAGTTAATTCATTAAGTACATTTCTTTGTAATGCTCCTAGATCTGCTCCAGCTAATATATATTGTGGTAATGGTATATTTAATTCATTTGCTATTTTTCTAACTCTTCTAAGTTCATATAGAAATAAATCATTATTAACAATAGTCTTTCCAGCTCTCTTAGCACCTGACCCTATGAGCATGAAGTAATCATTATTCATAGCAAACTTCATATGCTCTAATTGTTTGTTATGGTATAAATCACTAATCATTCTTTAAAGCACCTTCAAGAGCATTAAAGTATTTATTAATCTTATCTTCTTTAGATTCATCATTGTTATTTATTTTAGACTTTAATACTTCTATTCTTAACTTTTGTTCTTCAGTTACTAAATCCCAATTCTTATGAACCATTTCATCATACTGCTTTATCATATTAAATAAAGTTTGCATAGCTTTTGATAATGCTGTTACTGCTGCATTCTCTTTATCCCAAGCAAATTGGTATTCCCATTCTTCTGTATGTGATGCTTCTCCATATGCTTCCTTAGTCTTAACCTTAGTAATATCATTTTTACTTTTTACATGGATAATCTTTTGCATATTTAATATCTTAGCTTGTTGTATTAATATATTGCTCCATAACATATCTAATGGATTTTCACTCTTAAGCTCTTCTATTACATTAACCATACTTCTAGGTAAATACTTAGATAAAAACTTATTATCTCTAAATCTGGATTCATCACAGTATATACCATGTTTAAGTTGACCTACATTACCTAATGCATTCTTATTACCTTTTGGAGCTCCACCTTTATTAATCCATTTATCTTCTCTTCTCCAAAGCTTTATATTACTTTCTTTTTCATTTAACTGCTCTGCTATAGCTTTACAAGTTAATTTTCCTTTGGAGTTCTTAAACAACTCATAAGCTAAATCTCTATTAGGATTTCTTTTTCTAGCCATTACACACCTCCATACTATCCTTTAATACATTTAAAGCAAGTCTATATAACGTATAAGGACTAATTAAGTTGAGTTTCAAGGTTTATAATTAACTCTTTTTGATTTTAATATTTTAATAATTACTCTTAAAAACCTATTTAAAGCCTTTAAAATCAATACTTTAAAGCACATTGCTTTTATCACTTCCTTATGCGAAATAACCCCTATAATTACGCATACCATTTTTTTAGTGCATATATTAGTAAGAATTTTTATTTTTTATCTCTTATATGCCTTAGTTACTTTTTTTCGTATTAAGTATAAAAAAATTATAATTTTGAATCTGCTATTCTTGATGCATCTTCTTTAATTTCGTTATCTAATCCTAAGTAATGTTTAGTAGTTTCTATTGACTTATGGCCTAAACTTTTTCTAACAAACTCTAAATCTCTTTTTTCTTGCCATAATCTTTGAGCATAAGTTTTTCTTAAACTATGTCCAGTAATATGTTTTAAACCTAATTCTTGTCCAACCTGTTTCAATATTGCACTATATGACTTAGGAGTTATATATTCACCTGGATACTTTTCACTTTCAAATGCATACTGACTATTCTTTTTCCCTTTAACATAATCTTTAATTTTTTTCCTAAGATTTGTTTGAATTATTGATTCTCTAGGAGCTGGAGGCTTTCTTTTTGAATTAGGATTATTTGCTATATGTGTTTTCCATGCATTATACTGCTTACTTTCTTGAATAATAAACTTATCTTCATCCAAAAACTCTTTTAATTCTCCAATTGTTAATCCTAAGTAATCAACTAATCTATATCCAGTAGCAACACCAATATAAAAAATCATTAAATTTCTTTCTGGACAATCTTTGCTTATTTCTTCTAACTTATATTTAAATCTATTATAATCACGCTCTTGAATAGGAAGTGCTGGTACTTTCTTTTTCCTCTCAGTATCTTCAACTATTATTTTTCTCTTTCTAGCCATTACCTCACCTGCTTAATTGCTCCTCGTGATCCACGCCTATATGAAGAATGATGCATTAACTCTTTAATATCTTTTTCTGTTAGCTTCTCTTTCTTATTTTCACTCCTAATTTTGTTTAGTTTTTCATAACTTTTTGGATAATTTTCTTTTATAATTCTCCCAATACTCATTATCATCCCTCCATTTTGAACATAATAAAAGAGCTGTTATTTCTAACAACTCTTATACTCATTTGTCAATCTTCTTGGCACATCCCAAGGTATTGCACATCCTATATTCCTTTTTAATACTATATCTCCATCTTTTTTAGTTTCATAAAAAGATCTATTCTTTAATATAAAAGTTTTATCACTCATATACTGCTTACTTTCATATTTTGTTATTTTTCTTACTTCATTTTCGTAAAACTTTAAGTGCTTTCTATTTTTTAAGTGAACAGATTTAAATTCTTTGAAGTTTCTTTGTATGCACTTATTTACTGCTGATTTATTTACATTTAACTGTTCTGCAATCTCTCTTGCATTTAATCCATTGCAATATAATTGTTTTACTAATTCTTTATTCAAACCCATTCCCCCTAAAAAACGATATAGTTTACCCCAACCCATTCAAAGTGGACATTTTTTAATTTTAATAAGTAATATCCCTAAGAACTTAGCGTTATTTCCGATTTATTATACAAATATCTTAATATATTTATAAAAAAATAGCACCTTTATTTTTTTTAGTTTATTGACAAACTTTCTTAAATTTAGGCACTATTTTTATACTTATTTATCTTATTTATATATTTTTCTCTTTTTTTCTATATTAT
>OLOR01001589.1_pt1 | contig 20310 bp, 17 predicted proteins | sample 1672521 | NCBI WGS metagenome assembly OLOR01 (sample SAMEA3136695, study PRJEB25190) | human gut metagenome | biome: human gut; feature: human-associated habitat; material: faeces | place: Austria | collected 2013
CATTGTCCGATAATTGCAAAAAGTTTCTTGGCTTTCCCGCCCGACTTTTGTAAAGTGTTTGCCAAGACCGGCTACAATCGAGCCAAATCCGAGCATCAGCGGAATGGTACCAAGCGCAAAGAAAAACATCGACAGCGCTCCGGTAAATGGATTGGCAGAGGCTAATGCAACGATCTGCATCGACTGCAGAGGACCACAAGGCATCAGGCCATTAAACAAGCCGATGATAAAAGGTGTTCTGCGCCTGTGGGAAGCATTACTTCTCTTTGAAATTCCTTTTGAAGCATCTTTTTGCTTGCCTTTTTGAAAAAGTGGCATAGAAATTCGCAGGTGAAAACGGCGCAGTCCTGGAAAAAGACCGAGCATGTTAATTCCCATCACAACCATCAAGGCACCAGCAAGCAGTTTTAAAAGACCTTGAAAAAACGATGAAGTTTGCAGCGTTCCTGCCATTCCAGTAAACGCACCGATGCCGCCGAGTATTCCTCCGATTATCGTGTAAGAAATAATACGTCCGGCATTATAGGCAGCTGCATTTTGAAACATCGCACGAGATACGTTCGCAGATGGCTCAGAATCTTTTTGCAGCGTTTGTGACAGATTAATGCCGCCGCACATTGCAATGCAGTGAACCGAGGTAATCAAACCGATCACAAATAGCATGCCGTAGCCCATTTGCGCATCCGCTAACGAAGCTGGTGCCAAGTAATTTAAAATACCAAAATGCCGTAAAAGAAAATAAAGAATCACAATGATGTCAAGTTCGCGCAAAGTCTGGTTGACTATCTTTGCGCGCGATGTTTTTTGAACCGAAGCACTATAGCCTAGTTCATCAATTAAGCCTTGAATTTGCTCGAGTGAGATAACAGATGAATCATACAAAATGTCTGCTGTTTCAGTCTCATAACTGACAGCAGCCTGTGTGATTCCGGGATGTTTTGTTAGAGCATTTTGGATTCGTGTTTGGCAATTGATACAGGTCATTCCATTGATGTATAATTTTGCATGTTCCACTGTTTTGTCCTTTCCTGTAACAAAGATAAAGTTGATTTTAAGAAAAATCAATCAAAGCAAAAACTGTTATGATGAAGTCTCCACGCCCATGCGGTGCATAGCTCCTATGGACGTGGTATCAAAAGCGGAGCTTCGCTCCGAAAATACACACTAAAAGCTATGACCGATGTTTGTAAAGTTTTTGATGCCGTGCTACTTACGTCTCTCGAACGCAGACAAATGAACCTATCGCTAGCCGTGCATACAAAGGACTGTTCACGAAGCCTGCAAGCAGATGAACTGGCTCAATACGTTGGTTTTACCGAAGATGAAGTAAAAAAACTCTGCGAAAAGTATATAAAAAAGTGGTATGATGGTTATTTACTTAAAGGAATTTAAGGGAAAATAGCGTGCAGAATGCCTTTGCATGGGCACATAAAGTTTATTCACTATTTTTAAACATAGCGATAAGTTCAGCACTGCTTTCTTTCATGCCACGTCTGAGCCATTCTATAATCCAAATTAAGACGTTCTGCTTCCTGACGCAGGACGTCTTCTTTTGTTTGATAATTACGATAAAGGGATGCACGGCCAACCTCTGCTTTTGCTGTCAAACGGCTGATTGTAATGGAATCGAAATTATCAACTCGCATCATTTCAAGTAATGTTTTAAGAATCTGACTGTGTACATAAGAGTTTACTTCATACCAGACTAATTGACGTGGTACAATTGACATGATACAATATAGTTAATTGAGAAGGTGATGAAGGGAGGATTACTATGGAAAAAAATTCTTCAAAAAAGGGTGATATCAAGATTTCTTTATTTGGTCTTCTGATAGGTATTAGCTTAATTGTTGCCGGAGTTTATGGCATCGTTTCTAATAAGATTGAAAACCAAGAGTATAAAAATTCCACTAATATCAGAACTGTTAATGCTGTCGTTGAGGAATGTCGCCGAAAGGATGAAAAAAATGATGCTGATATCTTAATCCGTTCAGAATACAATACAAAGGTTTCCTTTGTTGTTGACGGAACAACTTACAAAGGAAGGACTTATTTTGTTTTCGGTCAGAACGAGCTAAAAAACAGCCTGCCATTTCAGGACAAGATTCGCAGAGGCGATGAAGTTTCAGTTGAAGTTTATCGCACATCAAAGGGCAGCTATAAGATTAAGCCCGACAATGATATTATTACTTTTTTACTTTGCTGCATGGCGATTCCTGTTGGCGCAGTTGTTGTTATAATCATGGTTTTGGATATTTTCAAACACGCATCTGTCAAAAGGACCTAACCGATACATTCACAGAAAAGAGGTGCTAGAATGAAACTTGTAGAAAAAATAAGTCGGAAATTTTCTAAACACGAAAAACAATATGATTCAAATTATGAAGAACCAGTGATACGATGCAGTATTTGTACAGGAGAGCAAGTGGCAGGATTTCTTAATTTGAGTACGGGAAAATTTGAGGAAGTCATGTTAATTAGGACTTCACAGGATTTGGAAAATTTTCAGAACGAATATGGTATAACAGGAACAATTAAAAAGATTTATTAAGATCTGAGAATGTGGATGTGCCGTTGATGTACGAAAAGAGAATAGACCATGTAAGCGTGATGGCGAAGGAAGATTAGCTATCAAAACAATAAAACCGAGTTTGCGAGGAGAGTTATGATTAATACTGTAGCACTTGTGAGCCTTTCAGCAGGAACGATAGGTGAAGATTTTGTAAAGCATGAAGTTAATATAGGGCTTAAAAGATTAGAACAATTTGGATTGAATGTAAAAATTATGCCCCATGCAATGAAGGGAATTGAGTATGTAAAAAATCATCCAAAGGAGAGGGCAAATGATCTTATTGCAGCAATATGTGATGAAGAAGTTGATATGATTCTTTGTGCTATTGGCGGAGATGATACATATCGACTTCTTCCATATCTGTTTAAAAACAATGAACTTAAAGAAGCTATTGAAAAAGCAGAAAAGAGAAAAATATTTCTTGGATTTTCAGATACTACAATGAATCATCTTATGCTGCATAAGTTGGGATTTGGGACATTTTATGGTCAGTCATTTCTGGCAGATGTATGTGAAATGGAAGATGATATGCTGCCTTATACAAAGAAGTTTTTTGAAGAATTAATCAAAACAGGAAACATCAAGGAAATTGTACCGAGTGATGTGTGGTATGAAGAGAGAACTGACTGGTCCGAAAGTGCAGTTGGTACTGAAAGAACAAAACATGAAAATGAGGGATTTCAACTTCTTCAAGGAAAGCCTGTTTTTGCAGGAAAGATTCTGGGAGGCTGTCTTGAAAGTATGTATGATATATTTGATAACAGCAGATATCCAGATACCATTTCTATATGCGAAAAATACAATCTTTTCCCTAGTTTAGAGGATTGGAGGGGGAAAATACTTCTTCTTGAAACAAGTGAAGAACAACCGGATCCTAAGCACTACAGAAAGATGGTAGAGACCTTAAAAAAGGTGGGAGTCTTTGATGTGGTTTCAGGCGTGATATGCGGTAAGCCAATGAATGAACTCTATTTTGATGAATACAAAAAAATTATTGTAGATGTAATAGATAATCCCAATATCTCAGTTGTTGCAAACATAAATATTGGACATGCAACACCAAGATGTATCATTCCATTTGGCATAGAGGCTGAGGTGGATGCAGTAAATCAGAAAATCAGATTCGCTTAATATCAAGCCCAGTGCATTCCTATCAAGTTATACTATATTAGCCTATAATTGTTACATAACGAAATATAAAACTTACGTTTTGGAGAAAATAATGAATAGGGATTTATCAAAAGGATCTGTTGTAAAGTCAATGCTTTTATTTGCCATTCCAATGATACTTGGTGATCTGCTTCAGCAGTGCTATAATATTGCAGATACACTTATAGTTGGACAGTTTCTTGGGGAAAAGGCACTTGCAGCAGTAGGTTCATCATTTACGCTTATGACGTTTATAACGTCAATTATTCTTGGTCTATGTATGGGAAGTGGTGCATTGTTTTCTATCAGATTTGGGCAGAGGGACGAAAATGGTCTTAAAGAGGATATCTGCGCATCTTTTTTCTTTATTACTGCTGTGACGATATTACTTAATATTATTGCCTATATTAGCCTTAGTGGGCTTCGAACTTTTCTAAGAGTTCCGGATGAAGTGTGGGGTGACATGAAAGAATATCTGTTTGTAATCTTTATGGGGATTCCGGCAGTTTTTTTATACAATTACTTTGCCTCATATCTTAGGGCAATAGGTAATTCTGTTATACCACTTGCATTTCTGGCAGTGTCATCAATACTCAATATTATTCTTGACCTTTGGTTTGTCATTGGCTTGAAACTTGGAGTGGCAGGAGCAGCGCAGGCGACAGTGATTTCACAGTATCTGTCAGGTGTTGGCATAATGGTTTATACACTTATGCGTTATAAACAGGTGTGTGCAATCTGGAAAATCAGATATCTGAAAAAAGAACGAATCAGAGAAATCATTTCTTTTTCAATGCTGACATGCATTCAGCAGTCTGTAATGAATCTTGGAATACTTATGGTACAAGGACTGGTAAACAGCTTTGGAACTGTTGTCATGGCAGCGTTTGCGGCGGCTGTAAAGATAGATGCTTTTGCATATATGCCTGTGCAGGACTTTGGAAACGCATTTTCTACATTTATTGCACAAAATTATGGAGCAAAAGAAAAGAAGAGAATACAGCAGGGGCTAAAAGCGGCGGTTCGTATATCTGCAATTTTCTGTGTGGTGGTATCAACGTTTGTGTATATATTCTCAAAACCACTTATGATGATATTTGTGGATGCAAAAGAAACGGCTATTATAATGGAAGGAGTCCGTTACTTGCGCATAGAAGGTGCATTTTATATTGGAATCGGATGGCTGTTTTTGCTGTATGGTCTGTATCGTGCTTTGGGCAGACCGGGAATGAGTGTGGTACTTACGGTATTTTCACTTGGAACACGAGTGGCGTTGGCATATATATTGTCTGCAATACCGGCAATAGGTGTGGTTGGCATCTGGTGGTCAGTTCCAATCGGATGGGCGCTGGCAGATATTGTGGGACTGTTGTATTATAAAATCAAAAAGCAAAATTTGGTGGAAAAAGAGCCTGAGATGTGATAGAGTTATAAAATCAAAGGAGTATTATTATGCAGACATCCAAAGAGTTTTTACGTATTTTTCTTGATATGGGTGAAGCGCTGTTAAGCAGCGGTGCAGAGATTTTTAGGGTGGAGGATACGCTGAATCGAATGGGATATGCCTGTGGTGCTACACAGATGAATGTTTTTGTAATTACATCTAGTATCGTTATTACTATGGAATTTCCAGGAGAAGGAGCGCGGACACAGACTAGGCGGATCAGGGAAAGTTATGGAAATGATTTTACCAAACTGGAGCAGTTAAATGACTTGAGTCGCCGTTTCTGTAATCATCCCATTCCAGCAGCAGAGCTTAAGAAGGAATTTGATGAAATTAACATAAATAAAGCAAAACAGTTGTGGAAACTTATGGGAAGCATTCTGGGGGCATGTAGTTTTGCTTTTTTTTATGGCGGAAGTTTTCTGGATGCTGTTGCAGCAGGACTTGGCGCTGTTTTGATCTGGGGATTACAGAAATATCTTCGTCCAGTGTGCATGAATGAAGTGACTTTTCAGTTTGTGGCGTCTTTTCTTACGGGTTGTGCGATCTGTTTATTAACTTTGCTGTGTCCATTTCTTAGCATGGATAAGATTATGATCGGTGACATTATGCTTTTGATTCCGGGGCTGATGTCAACAAACGCAATTAGAGATGTACTTATTGGTGATACACTCTCCGGAATCATACGCCTGATTGCTGCGTTACTCCTTGCCGCGGCACTGGCACTTGGATTTATGGGAGCAGTTATTTTATTTGGGAGGTTTGGACTTTGAATGAAACACTCATTGTACAATTAATTACCGGAGCTATTGGTTCTGTAGGATTCGGAATCCTTTTTCATATGAAAAGAAAATATTTGCCTTTGGCAGCAGCCGGTGCTCTTATTAGCTGGATGGTGTTTATTCTGGGAAAAGCCTTCTGGGGAAATATTTTTCTCCCAACACTGTTTGCTAGTTTTGTTACAGATGTGTATGCGGAAATTCTTGCAAGAATCTGTAAGGAAACATCTACGTCTTTTTTTGTCACTTCCGTAATACCTCTGATTCCCGGAAGTACTCTTTATTATTGTATGAACAGCATTTTAGAAGGAAATACTGTTCGAGCTTTGGAATATGGACGTGATACCTTTCTTTTTGCTTTTGGAATTGCAGCAGGAATGAGTATTGCGTGGTCGATTTGCTATTTTCTTAGAAGTATAAGGAAAAATAGAAAGTGAGGAATAAAATAATGCAGACATATACTTATGTTTCAAAAGGAAAATTTGAATTAATGGAAAAACCAAAGCCAGTTCTTATGCATGAGAGAGATGCAATTGTGAAGGTAACGCTTGCCAGCATTTGTTCAAGCGATCTGCACATTAAACATGGAAGTGTTCCTCGTGCAGTTCCTGGCATAACAGTAGGCCATGAGATGGTAGGTGTTGTTGAGGAAGTTGGCAGCGCAGTAACAAATGTTAAACCAGGAGATCGTGTGACAGTTAATGTAGAGACATTTTGCGGTGAATGCTTTTTCTGTAAGAAGGGATACGTAAATAATTGTACCGATGAGAATGGTGGCTGGGCATTGGGCTGTCGTATTGATGGTGGTCAGGCAGAATATGTGCGTGTACCGTTTGCTGATCAGGGCTTGAATAAAATTCCAGAAGGTGTTACTGACAGACAGGCTTTATTTGTAGGTGATGTTTTAGCCACAGGATATTGGGCAGCACGTATTTCTGAGATTACAGAGGATGATACAGTGTTAATCATCGGTGCTGGGCCGACAGGAATTTGTACGCTGCTTTGTGTCATGTTAAAGAAGCCGAAGCGAATCATTTTATGTGAAAAAGATGAAAACAGGATTCATTTTATTAATGAGCATTATCCTGAGGTAATGACAGTTTCACCAGAAGCATGTGTAGACTTCGTTTTGGCAAACAGTGATCACGGCGGAGCAGATGTTGTTCTTGAGGTTGCAGGAGCAGAATCAACGTTTCGCTTATCTTGGGAATGCGCAAGACCAAATGCAATTGTGACGATAGTTGCTCTTTACGAGAAGGCGCAGCTTTTGCCGCTTCCAGATATGTATGGAAAGAATCTTACATTTAAAACAGGCGGAGTGGATGGCTGTGACTGCAAAGAGACACTTAGGCTGATTGAAGAGGGAAAAATTGATACAGAGCCGCTTATCACGCATACATATCCGCTTAGCAAAATAGCAGAAGCATATGATCTTTTTGAAAATAAAAAAGATGGAGTGATAAAGGTTGCAGTGGAATGCTGATATGGGACGACCATTATATGAAAAAAATATATTTTTTGTTTGAAAAAGAAAGAAAAGGAATGGTTTTCTCGTTATGAAACGAATTGACTTTGAACACGGAACTGTGACTGGAAATATCCTAGGAGCAGCGCTTCCGATGCTTGTCGCTCAGATTTTAAATCTTTTGTATAATATTGTGGATCGTATTTATATTGCTCGTATTCCAAACATTGGAACAGCGGCTCTCGGTGCGGTTGGACTTTGTTTTCCACTAATTGTGGTGATCACAGCATTTAGCAATTTGTTTGGAAGCGGTGGTGCACCATTATTTTCGATTTATCGAGGAAAGGGTGAGCCGCAAAGAGCTGCAAATGTGATGAATACATCATTTACGATGGTCTGCGTATGTGCAGTAGTGCTGATGGCAGTTGGCTTTATATTTGCCAGACCGCTTTTAGTATTATTTGGTGCCTCAACTGATGCGCTTGTCTATGCATATCCGTATTTGATGATTTATCTGATTGGAACGCTGCCTTCTATGATTGCGACAGGCATGAATCCGTTTATTAATGCACAAGGGTATTCCACTATTGGAATGACCTCAGTTGCGGTTGGTGCAGTAGCAAATCTTTTGCTCGATCCGCTGTTTATTTTTGTGTTGGGATTTGGAGTACAGGGGGCAGCGATTGCCACCGTAATTTCCCAAGCGTTATCTGCGGTATTTGTGTTTGTCTTTTTGACAAGAAAATCTGAGCTGAAGGTTCGCTTTTTAAAGAAAAAAGAGTTCTCTGAATGCATAGGCTACGCAAAAAACATTGTGAGCCTTGGTACGGCAGGATTTATTATGCAGCTGACAAACAGTCTGGTGTCTATCTGCTGCAACAATATTTTGTCAGATGTCGGCGGCGATATTTACATATCTGTTATGACGATTGTGTCAAGCGTGCGTCAGCTAGTTGAGACTCCAATTTATGCAATGAATGAGGGCACTTCCCCAATTTTAAGCTACAATTATGGTGCATGTCGTCCAGCGCGAGTGCGAAAAGCCATGGCAGTGATGAGTACTATGATTCTTGGCTATACAGCAGTGATGTGGAGTATTATTATTTTATTCCCGAGTGCATTGATTGGAATTTTCAGCTCTGATGCGGCCTTGATGCAGGATGCAGTTCCGGCATTAAAACAATATTTTGCTGCATTTATCTGCATGGATTTTCAATATATTGGACAGACCGTATTCAAGTCGTTGAATAAAAAGAAACAGGCAATTTTTTTCTCACTGCTTCGCAAGGTCTTTATTGTTGTACCACTCACGTATATGATGCCATATATGTTTTACATGGGAACGTCAGGAGTGTTCCTTGCTGAGCCAGTATCAAATATAATTGGTGGAACACTTTGCCTTGTTGTGATGCTGTGCACCGTTCTTCCAGAGCTAAAGAGAATGGAGAAGCAAAATTCGAAAAATGTGTTACAATAAAAAAGAGAAAGGATATGCCACTAAATGACAAAAGAGTTATCTAAACTTGAACAGCAAATTCAAAAATTCATGCCGTTTAACGAGCAGGAGGAGCATGATAAAGCCATTTTATTAAAGTGGTTTGAGAGTGGCTCAGACATTCTTACAAGAGAAAATGAAATTGCCCATCTAACTGCATCTGCGTGGGTAGTGAGTCCAGACAAAAAAAGCGTGCTGATGGCATATCACAACATCTATCATTCCTGGGCGTGGCTTGGTGGTCACGCAGATGGTGATGCCGATCTGCACCATGTAGCACAGAAAGAAGTCATGGAGGAATCTGGATTGACACATGTAAAATTTCTATCAGATGAGCCATTTTCGATAGAAATTTTGTCTGTGGACGGTCATATGAAAAAAGGACACTATGTTTCTACGCATCTTCATTTAAATGTGACGTATCTGATGGAGGCAGACCCAGAAGATGCTGTGCAGAATAGTCCAGAGGAAAATAGTGCAGTTGCCTGGATTTATGTAGATCAGATTGCAGAGAAATCAACAGAACCATGGTTTGTGGAGCACGTATATGCGAAGCTGTGCGAGAAGATGCAAGTTAAATTTCGCGGGAGACTATCTGATTAGAAATTTAGCAAAATAGGATTAAAATAAAAAGGAAGAACGGTTGTATGCTTAATAAAAAAGATTTCTTAAAATACGCATCAAAATTAGCATTTCCAATCATGATTCAAAATTTGATTGGAACATTAGTAAACATTGCTGATACGGTAATGCTTGGATATGTAAGTCAGACTGCTATGTCGGCTTCATCACTTGCTAACCAATATACTTTTATTCTTTTCTGTTTATATTACGGTATGGCCACAGGTACTTCGGTGTTATGTGCTCAATACTGGGGAAAGGGTGATAAAAAGACAGTAGAGAAGATTCTTGGTCTGGCAGAACGAATATCACTGATCAGTTCTTTGATATTTTTCATTATCTCATTTTCCATGCCAACTACGATCATGAGGATTTTCACAAACAGTCCTGATACGATTGCTGCTGGCAGTGAGTATTTGAGGGTGATTTCATTTTCATTTGTGTTTATGGGATTTTCTCAGGTTTTTATGAGTGCTCTTCGAAGTATCGGAAAAATAATGCTGCCTTCTGTTACATACGTTGTTTCTCTTTGTGTCAATGTGCTTTGTAATGCTACATTTATATTTGGTCTGTTTGGACTTCCGAAGCTTGGAGTTACTGGTGTTGCCCTTGGTACTGTTATTGCCAGAATGGTAGAAGTACTCATTTGTCTTATCTACTCATTAAACAGTTCTGATGTCAGATTTAGAATAAAATACTTCTTTGCAAAGTCGGGCATTCTATTCAAGGATTTTATGAAGATTGCAAGTCCAGCCGTAATAAATGATGTTGTCTGGAGTTTTGCCAGTTCAGCTTTCGCAGCAATCCTTGGCCATATTGGAGATGATATGGTAGCTGCAAATGCCGTTGCTGTCATGGTAGTAAATATTGGTGCTATCGCCTGTCGTGGTTTTGCTAACGCTACCACCATTATTGTCAGCCAGGAGTTAGGCCAGAATCACATTGATACAGCCAGAGAGTATGGAAAGCGTATGCTTAGAATAACGACTATTGTAAGTATGGTCGGATGCGTTATTATTCTGGCGATTCGCCCTTTGATACTGGATTTCTATCGGGATAAGCTGACAGAGACAGCCATTTATTACCTTGGCATTTTTATAATCATGACAACCTGGCGCCTTTTGGGAGAAGGAATCAATACTTGTCTTATATGCGGATGTTTTAGAGGTGGCGGCGATTCAAGATTCGGAATGATCATAGATTCCATCTTTATGTGGCTTGTTGCAGTTCCACTAACATTCCTTGCAGCGTATGTTTTCAAACTGCCTCCGATCTGGATATACTTTATAATGACTTTGGATGAGTTTGAAAAAATGCCGGTGGTATTCATTCACTATTTCAGAGGCAAATGGCTTACAAATATTACAAGAGATTTTGAGTGATCATGATCATCAAAAGGAGGCAACGCTGTTCACAACAGCGCAGCCTCCTTTTTAGATAAAAATATTCTGTTAAATACAAAACATTAAATGAAGCTCATTGTCTTTAATATAAACAGCCAAGCGGTTAGTGAGAATGCAGACAAAAGTGTTGTCAGCATGACGACGCTGGCACTTAGTGTACCTTCATGTCCCATGCTTTTTGCCATTGTATAGCTGCTGACTGTTGTGGCAGATCCAAGCATAACGAGAATGGCAACAAGTGCTTCATTGCGATAACCTAGAGCAATAGCGACTGGCATAAGAACACCGGAATAGCCGATAAGCTTTAAAAATGCGCATGCTATTGACGGCTTTAATTTGTAGAAGGCTTTTTTGATGTCGAAAGATGCTCCCATTGCCATCAGACCAAGAGGCGTGGCAAGTACGCCGAGATTATGTACTGTTTTTTGAAGGATGGTCGGATGAGGAAGTTTAAGAAGTGACCAGGCAAAACCCACGGCGATGCCTAGGATAATTGGGTTTGTAATTATGCCTTTTACAGTACGAAAAAGGCGGTCACTATTAGAAACTGAAGTTGATTTTGATGCTGAAGTTTCAGAGGCTGGATCACTTTTAGCAGATGATAGTGCCGGAGAAGTCAGCGTCAGTACTGCTACTGCACAAATGTTATAAAGCGGCACAGTTCCGATAATCATAAGTGGTGCCATGCCGGATTGTCCATAAATGTTAACGATGAAGGCGATGCCAAGAATAGCTGCGCTGCTGCGGTAAGAACCCTGAATAAATTCACCTCGGTCAGATTTATCTTTCAAAAAGGATGACAAAGCAGTAGAAACAATTATGCAGCCAAGAGTGGCACAGAAACAAAAAAGTACAAAGCCTCCATCCCAGGCCTGATAAAAGTTTTCTTCCCATAAGTCTTCAAACAGCAATGCAGGAAGTGCAAATTTAAATACGAAGCTGTTCATTCTGTTAGTAAATGCATCATCAAACACACCGATCTTACGAAATACAAGTCCGAGAACCATGGTTAAAAAGATCGGAAGAGTTGCATTGATGCTGAATATAAAGTTGTCCATTTTTGTTGCTCCTTTTGATTTTTAAATCGAAAGCTGACTAAATTAAAAAGCAGCTTTGTTTTACACGGAAATGATATCATATACTATTTTCATCTGCAAGATGATTGTTGCTTTTATTGGTCCGCCTCGTGAAAACTCGTTACTGTTCACGCATCATGTTACGAAAGCCCTTCGGTGCAAATATTGGGAATAGTAACAATTTTGCCGTTATGTCTATAATCACGTAATATATTTTGAATATCAAGAATAAAAGAATCTGGCACATGTAAAAACTGCACAAAAAACGCACGATTGAACTGAATAAAATAAACAAAAAACAAATTTTTGTAAAAAAACACTTGTCAAACTATCTAATTGGTGATAGTATAAAGCCATCAACCGGAAACGTTACCGGAAACGTTACTGACAACGTTTCCAGAACATTCCAGTCGGAACAATTATTCATTTATTTTATGAAAGAAAGAGGGATTTCAAAATGAAGAATGTAAAGAAAATTGCAGCACTTGGACTTTCAGCAACCATGGCAATGGGTATGCTCCCAGCTACACTTGTATCAGCAGACGAGGCAACAGGAACAGTTTATTATCTGAACTTCAAGCCTGAGCAGGCAGATCAGTGGAAGGAACTGGCAGAAAAGTACACCGAAGAGACTGGTGTGCAGGTAGATGTTGTTACAGCAGCTTCCGGAACTTATGAGTCTACTTTGAAATCTGAGATGGCTAAGTCAGAGGTACCGACATTGTTCCAGGTAAACGGACCAGTTGGTCTGGCTACATGGAAGGATTACTGCTATGATCTGAAGGACAGCGAAGTTTACAAGCATTTAAAGAGCGATGATTTCGCGCTGAAGAATGATGACGGATCTGTATCAGGTATTGCTTATGTAATCGAGACTTACGGTCTGATTTATAATAAGAAACTTTTGAATGATTACATTGCAACTGATGGAGCTGTTATTTCTTCAGTTGATGAGATTAACAATTTTGAAACTCTGAAAGCAGTAGCAGATGATATTCAGGCAAAGAAAGATGATCTGGGAATTGAAGGTGCTTTCGCTTCCACAGGATTTGATTCTTCTTCTGACTGGAGATTTAAGACACATCTGGCAAACCTGCCGATCTACTATGAGTACAAAGCAGACGGTATCGATTCCACTGATGCGATCAAGGGAACATATCTTGATAACTACAAGCAGATTTTTGATCTGTATATCACAGATTCTACATGTGAGCCGACTGTACTTTCCAGCAAGACTGGTGAGGATGCAGCTTCTGAGTTTGCACTTGGCGAGGCAGTATTCTATCAGAATGGTACTTGGGCTTACAATGATATCAAAGACAACGAAGTAGCAGACGAAGATTTGGGTATGCTTCCAATCTACATTGGTGTAGAGGGAGAGGAAAATCAGGGCCTGTGTACTGGAAGTGAGAACTATTGGTGCGTAAACAGCAAGGCATCTGAGGAAGATATTCAGGCAACACTCGACTTCTTGAACTGGGTAATCACTAGCGATGCTGGAAGAACTTCTCTGTCTCAGGACATGGGATTTGTAACTCCGTTTGATACTTTCACTGAAGAATATCAGGCACAGAATCCGCTTGTAACTGCAGCAAATGAGTATATTGAAGCAGGTAAAGAGTCCGTTGCATGGTGCTTCACCACAATGCCATCTGAGAACTGGAAAAACGGTGTAGGCAGCGCACTTCTTGAGTATGCACAGGGAACTGGCGACTGGGATGCAGTGAAGACCGCATTTGTTGACGGTTGGGCAACTGAATATGCTGAGATGAACAGCGAAGAAGCAGAGGATGCTACTGAGGCAGATACTGAAGCAGATACTGAGGCAGCAACCGAGGCAGAATAAAGCAGTGACGAAAGGGGCGGGCGAGGGATCGCCTGCCTTTCTTTTGCCAGATAGGAAACTTCCCCGGGTTTCCTATCCGGCAAAAACTTAATTTAGAAAGGTGATATTATGGAAAAAGCAATCAAGAGATATTTTCCGATCTTCGTGCTTCCTACGATGATCGCGTTTACATTGGGATTTATAATTCCATTTGTAGAAGGCGTTTACCTGTCCTTTTGTAAATTTACGACAGTCAATGATGCCAAATTTGTCGGATTTGCTAATTATGCCAAGGTTTTTACGGATGAAACATTTGTCCACGCATTCTGGTATACGGCAGCATTTACGGTAGTCAGCGTAATTTTGATTAACGTGCTGGCATTTGCAGTGGCACTTTTACTGACAAAAGGCTTTAAAGGAACAAATATTTTCCGTACCGTATTTTTTATGCCAAATTTGATCGGCGGCATCGTACTCGGTTACATCTGGCAGCTGCTCTTAAACGGTATCCTGATGAAATTTAGCCGTACCTTGACATATTCATCAACATATGGCTTTTGGGGTTTGATTATCTTAATGTGTTGGCAGCAGATTGGTTATATGATGATTATCTACATTGCAGGTATTCAGAATATTCCTGGTGAGCTGATTGAAGCAGCTGAGATTGACGGTGCAACAAAGTGGCAGATCCTTAAAAAAGTTACTATTCCGATGGTTATGCCTTCTATCACCGTCTGCACATTTTTAACACTTACAAACTCATTTAAGCTTTTCGACCAAAACCTGGCTCTTACAAATGGAGAACCTTCCAAGATGTCTGAGATGCTTGCATTGAATATTTTCAATACCTTCTATGGAAGAACTGGCTATGAAGGTGTCGGTCAGGCAAAAGCAGTAATCTTCTTCATTCTTGTTACAGTGATTGCACTGACTCAGAACTATTTGACTAGAAGAAAGGAGGTTCAGCAGTAATGAAAAAAGTAAAACACGGTGGAGTTTTCACTGCCATTTTCAGTATTATTTCTATCGGATATATCTTTCCGATCCTGCTTGTTTTTATTAACTCCTTTAAGAAGAAGGCATACATCAGCCGAAAGCCGTTTGACATTCCTACTGGAAAAATGTATGTAGGACTGGAAAATTATTTTCGCGGCATCAAACAGGCGAATTTCCTAGAGGGTGCTAAATGGAGTACGGTTATCACAGTTGGCTCTGTATTTTTGATCATTCTGTGTACTTCCATGTGCGCTTGGTATATTGTCCGTGTAAAAAATGCATTGACTAAGGCAATTTATTATCTTTGCCTTTTTGCTATGATCGTGCCTTTCCAGATGGAAATGTTCACTCTGTCAAAGTTAGCAAACTCATTGGGATTAAACACTCCATGGGGACTGTGGATTATTTATCTTGGATTTGGAGCCGGCCTTTCAGTATTTATGTTTACTGGTTTTGTCAAATCTATTCCAGTAGAGATTGAAGAGGCTGCAATGATCGATGGATGCAATCCGCTGCAGACTTTCTTTGGCGTAGTGCTTCCGGTTTTGAAGCCAACATGTGTGACAGTTGCAATTCTTCAGACTATGTGGATTTGGAACGACTACCTGCTTCCGTACCTTGTATTGGATCTGAAAAAATACGTCACTATTCCGATTGCTGTCCAGTATCTTAAAGGCGGTTATGGTTCTGTTGATATGGGTGCCATGATGGGTGTTCTTGTTCTGGCTATCATTCCGATCATTATTTTCTACCTTTTCTGCCAAAGATACATCATCGAAGGTGTTGTTGCTGGTGCAGTAAAAGGCTGATTACAGACAGAAACAGAAAAATTTCTTGCAAAAATTGAACAGTTCTACTATACTTGACCTTCGGAATGTAATTTAGAAAATAAAGAAACGAATAAGGAGGTGAAGGCATGGAATGTATTACGATCAAGGATGTGGCACGTGTTTGCGGAGTGGGAGTCAGTACAGTATCTAGGGCGATTAATAATCATCCAGATATTAACCCAGAGACGAAAGAGATGATAATGCAGGTTATCAAGGAAAATAATTATGTGCCAAATAACAGTGCACGCAACTTGAAGCGTTCCGATGCCAGAGCCATCGCCATTTTGATTAAAGGAATCAGCAATCAATTTTTTAATAGCATGATCAAGGTTTTTGAAGAAGAGATCCAGAAAAAGAAATATTCGCTGGTTCTTCAGCATGTAGATGCGTGGCAGGATGAAACAGAAGTGGCTCTGGAACTGGAAAAAGAGAAGAGACTGAGAGGAATTATATTTTTGGGAGGTATTGCCTCCCATTCACAAGAGCAGCTGAAAAAGATCCCGGTGCCTTTTGTTTTAAGTACCGTAAGCCTTTTGGGGAAAGAATACAAAAATGACTATTCATTTGTGTCAGTAGATGATGTAAAGGAGAGCTGCCGCATGACGGAGCACCTTATAAGCCAGGGACATGAAAAGATTGCACTTCTCTGTTCATATAAAGAAGATGTGAGTATAGGTGCACTTCGTCTGACAGGCTATAAAAAAGCACTGGAAGCTCATAATATTCCAGTGGACGAAAGACGGATACGTCATATGGATCCAGAATTGGATAGCTATTCAATGGAGAGTGGGTACCGCATGACTAAAGCACTTTTGGAAGAAGGAGTAGATTGTACGGCAATTTTTGCTATTTCTGACAGCTTGGCAATTGGTGCAGTTAGGGCTCTGATTGATGCGGGGAAAAGAGTACCGATGGATATTTCTGTGGCAGGTTTTGACGGAACAGAAATGGCAGCTTATTATAATCCTTCCATTACGACAATACGGCAGCCAGCAGAAACAATGGCAAGAGAAACTATCAAACTTCTTTTTGACAGCATAAAGAAAAAGACGAATGTTCAGCAGTTGATTTTTGAAGGTGAATTAGTACCAGGAGAATCAGTGAAAAAATTAAATTAACAAACATTAAGTGCCACAGGGATAAATAAATGTCTCTGTGGCACTTATAATATGCAAAAATGTATTGATATTTTCGCATAAATTGTGATATGCTATAAAAAAGATTAGGTAGTTTTTAATTCAATTTTGAGTTAGAAAGGGAGGAAAATAAATGGTATCATTTATTGATTGTCATTTGTCTTTGAGAAGATGTTCACCGTTTAATGGTGGGAAATTTGAGGGATGGGGAACTAGCTTTTGTTGGTGGCCAAATCGAATTGGCTATTTGGATGAGCTGTCAGAGCAGGCTGCAAAGTTGTTTTTTGACCCTAAAGAAGGTCTTGGGTTGAATATTATTCGCTATAACATTGGCGGTGGAGATGATCCAACTCATCATCATATTACAAGAACAGATTCGATGGTGCCTGGGTATGCAATAAATCCTTCCCATGATGCTAATGGATATCATTGGTCATACGACTGGAATGCCGATCAGAATCAGAGAAATGTATTAATGAAAGTAGCAGAATGTTATGGAAAGGATTTGATTGTTGAAGGATTTTCAAATTCACCTCCATATTTCATGACTAATTCGGGATGTTCAAGTGGTTCAGTAAATGCGGGGGAAAATAATCTTCGTGAGGATGCGTATGGCGCCTTTGCTTCATATCTTGCTGATGTTGCACAACATTTTTCAAAAGAATGGGGCATCCATTTTCAGAGTATGACGGCGATGAATGAGCCTGATACTGAATATTGGCATGCGTTAAGCGATAAGCAGGAAGGATGCCATTTTGATCCTGGTGAATCACAGTCTGTTATGATTATAGCATTAAGAGAAGCGTTGGATGAAAGAGGATTAAATGATATTTTAATATCTGGAACGGACGAGACAGGGATTAATTGTCAGATAAATAGTATTAACAGTCTTAGTGAGGTAGCAAGAGAGACAATAGCCCGTATTGACACACATAGTTACTTAGAAGGTGATAATGAAGGCCTTAGAAAACTGGCGCAAAGCTATTATAAAAACTTGTGGATGTCAGAAGTTGATGGCGGCGATACATCAGGATTCAATGCAGGGGAGATGGGGGCAGCACTATGGCTGGCAAACAAGATTATTTCTGATATAAATGGACTTCTCCCAGCAGCTTGGGTTTTATGGCAGGTAATTGACAGTCACATTAGCAGTGATGGCTATATGGGAAATAAAGACAGTGGAAAACCAGATTATACAGGCGGTTATTGGGGACTAGCAACGGCAGATCACGATTCGAAAAAGATTATTTTGAGTATGAAGTATTATGCGATGGGACAGTTTTCGCGTTATATTAGACCGAATGATACTATTATTCAGGCAGGAGAACATGTCATAGCGTCATGGAATCAAGAGGAGAGAAAGCTGGTTCTTGTGATGGTCAATGATACAAATGAGAAACAATCTTGCAAGGTTGATTTAGATGAGTTTGCACTGAAAGGTGCAAAAATTTGTCCAATTCGCACAAGTGGTTCGGTTGAGAATGGAGAACACTGGAACCGGCTTGAATCTAGTGTACTTACTGAAAATATTTTTGAAACAGAACTTAAGGAAAATTCTATAACAACGTTTGTTATAAGATAATAACACTGGACAAGAAAGCAATAATTCAGGCAAAAATAGCAGCAAATGCTGAAAAAGAAGAGCAGATGTATCGATGATGATACGTGCTGCTCTTCTTGTATTTTTACCAGATGTTCATGATATGCTGAACAATAAGACTTACAGCTGTGATTCCACACCAGCATGACGCACCAATAATAATAGGCTTTCCACCTGTTTTGATGAGCTGGATTACATTGCTGTTTAATCCGATGGCAGCCATAGCCATAATAATCATAAACTTTGACAATTCCTTAATTGGATGAAATACTTGCGCATCAATTCCATTATGTACGCAAACTGTTGTAATTATTGCTGCAATCACAAAATAAAGTATGAACATTGGAAATGTTCTTTTTAAACTAAAGCTTGAACCTTTCATTCCTTCTTTTGCTTTTTTTTGAGCTCGTATAAATGATAATCCGAGTGTAATAGGTATTATGGCAAGTGTTCTTGTAAGTTTTACGGTTACTGCTTTATTTAATGTTTCGCTTCCAAGATTCCACATACTGTCCCATGTTGATGCGGCAGCTGTTACAGATGATGTGTCATTGATTGCTGTTCCTGCAAAAATACCAAATGCATCACCATGAACAGTATCAAATCCTATTGCTTTGCCAAGTATAGGGAAGAAGATGGCTGCAAGTACGTTGAAAAAGAAAATTACTGCGATTGCCTGGGCAATTTCATCATCATCTGCATCAATAATAGGTGCAGTTGCTGCAATAGCAGAGCCGCCGCAGATTGAAGAGCCAACACCTACAAGTATTGATGTATTTGCAGGTACTTTTAAAGCTTTCTTCAATATCCACGCAATAACAAGAGATGTTGTGATAGTACAAATAATGATCGGCAGCGATTGCTTTCCTGTCTGAAAGATTACTCCGAGATTCATTCCAAATCCAAGTAAAACAACTGCAGTCTGAAGGATTATTTTTGATGTCCATTTAATTCCTGCTTCTGCATTTTTCTTATCATTCCAAAACATTGTGATAATCATTCCTGCTATGATTGCAATAACAGCGCCTCCCACCACTGGAAATATTTTTCCTAAGAACCATGATGGAATAGCAATTGCAAGACAAAGAAGAATACCAATTCCATTTTTTTTAATAAAATTCATTTTATAAATTCCTTTCTTTGGTTTTGTTGTAACTATAAAATTGTATCACTGTGCAATAATAATGTAAATAAAAATTTGATAATGCCAGGATAAATAATAGGCTTGACATAATTGTAAATAAGTCTGCCAGCCGAAAGCGGCAGAAAGGAGATTAACATGAGATAATCTTGATGAAGAAAAATTGACAAGTCAAGGTTTAGCAAAAGCAGTTATTTACGAAGCATGTGCTCGTGCAAAAGCACTTGGTGCCAAACGAGCTATCGTTGTGTCTGAACAAGAATTTTATTTTCGAATTGGATTCACACTTTCCTCAGAAGTGTATGATTGGACGAGAAATAATTAAACAAAATGGATGGAATATAACTAATTATGCATCTTGATAGCAGTTTTATGGTATAATATGCTGGAATAAGTAAGGTGATTTATATAAAAAATTTGTAGAAAAAGAACCGAGGATATGATAGTATTATTCTATAAAGTTGGAGATTAGTGGTTACAGATAGTATTCCAACTGAAAAAATATAATGCGCCTTTAAGAGATCAGGAGAAAATGTTATGATAAAAGTTTTATTCGTTTGCCACGGCAGGATTTACTGTTCAGAATGAAAAGTCTCAAATCGTCTTAAATACTTCTATAAATAGCATTTCTTGTGTTCCATTCTCAATTTTACCAATGATTTACCAATATTTCTGGAGAGTCAGACTTGCAAAACCAGAATGAGGAGATTAAAAATATGAGCAAATTGAAACCAAGAATAACGGAAAACGGAATTGATTATATCCTTGTTGGAGATTA